>Ga0209367_1001037_pt1 | contig 32396 bp, 17 predicted proteins | sample WorMetLIZISLAND2_FD_187412 | JGI IMG/M metagenome (GOLD analysis project Ga0209367, IMG submission 187412) | Marine gutless worms symbiont microbial communities from Max Planck institute for Marine Microbiology, Germany - Olavius geniculatus... ...
GTCCTGGTCTATCTCCAGCCATTTCGTCGCAATTCAGTGTTGAAATGTGCGCTGCATCCAAAAATTGCGAAAAATTCACTAAAAACCCCTTTTTGAGGGGTTCAAGGTCGTTCAAGGTCATCGATGCTGATAGATCCCAAAAGCCTGTCACCAGTGCTTGTTATGATAAGCAGCATGTATGTACCTATCTGCAATCGTTTTCACATTATTCGAACCAATAACGGCAAAATGACGTCTTTTTAAGGGGGGTATCTCTCTTCGACGCCCTCGTTCGAGGGGAACCCCTGCACCCAGTGGCACGAAATTTTGTCACGATAATCTAGAGACCTTGGGGCAGTCCACGGTGAAGATTTCGTGATCCTAGCTTGCACCTTTTTGATACAGCTCACGAGTGTGACGGACGGACAGACGGACGGACAGACAGACAGACGGACGCCCAGACGATGGCAAAGACGCGCGAAGCATTCTGCTTTCGCGCGTAAAAACGTAACGTTTTTGACGGATGTAACAAGTAATTTCAGCAAACCTTACATGACGCGCGACAGCATCAGTGCTGCCATTTGGGAAATCAGTGTACAACGTGCAATAAAATAATAATTAAAGCTGCTGTGACGATAATACACGCCACAAGTTAACGTATAATATGGGTAATAAGTTCGACGGTGGTGGACGTAACTACAAAACTTGCCGACTGGTTATCCAGTGACGATCTACAAGGCAAGAGTGACCGGTGAAAAAGGTAAAGGTCGTCAATTTGTACAGCGCATCGTCGCGAGCATGCGCACGCCTCTAATGCGCTTTCGTCACTAACCAGAGCCGCCTGCCGCACGGCCACCGTGTGCAGCCTGCAGACACAGGCTGGCACAGTGGCCGGCTAGGCAACCCCAGTCAGCTGTACCAAGGTCCCCACCTTCCGTAACTCATGTAAATGAGTTACTACTCATTTTACCGTACCACGGAGAGTAGAAGGCTGAGTCGACTACGGCCGACGTCGTCAGTCGCTTGGCTGTCGCTATTCCGCTAAACTTTAACCCTAAACCCTAACCCTAACCTTAACCCTAACCGTAACTGTAAGCGAAAATCGTATTCCATTGCACATAAAATTGTCGCCCCTGGTGAATGTGAATGTAAAGCATAATGACGTGTCTGTCGACGTGAATTTCAATCGAAATAGCATTTGTCGGAATAGCGTCTGTCGGAATAGAGTACTGTACCCGCTACGGCAGGCCTAAGCAGCAAGTCTATGTCTATCTGCAACCGTTTTCGCGCTAAATTAGGGCCTAGTGGATATTAGCTGAAAATCCTGAAATCGCGCATTTTCAAGGGTACCCAGATTTGATGTTCCGCAATTTAGGACTGCTTGAACCTAGGCGGCCGAAATAGGCCTAACTGCGAAAAATCTACGTTCGATGCCGAAAATTTCATACGCAGGTATTCTTGGTCTATCTCCAGCCATTTCGTCGCAATTTCACTTTCGAAGTGTGCTCCGCAGCCTAAAATCGCGATAAAATCACTATAGCCCCCGTATTTTGTGGGTTCAAGGTCGTTCAAAGTCATCGATGTTAATACTCCCCGGAAAGGTCGGCTTGTTATGATAGATGGTAATCTGACACCAATTTCACACTAAACGAGCCAGCGGTAAAATAACGACTCCTGGGAGTACACCTCTTTAACGCCCTCGTTCCTCTCACCCAGCGACACGAAATTTCGTCACAAAAAAGTCATCGGCGGAGCCCTAAGCAAAGATTTCGTGATCCTAGCTTGCACCGTTCTGATAGGGCTGCAGGATGTGACAGACCGACACACACAGACAGACGTCTCAACGATAGCTAAGACGCGTTTATCATAGCTGTCGCGCGTGAAAAGAAAGGGACATAGTCGCAAACATAACCGCATTCTTTGATGGAGGTAATCAACTGGGCCGCAGCAGCAGCAGCATTGGCTAACGGGAAACATCAGGGCGCGTCTACAAGGTGGGCTCGGACAGCTGGGACACCTGTATATTGTATCACGTGATTAACTTGCATTAGGTAACTCACCGCGGGCGGGCAGCAAATCTGTCGTCGATCGACCCAGGCGCCTAATCTTCGTTCTGACGTCGGCTCTGCGATAACGCCGCCACCACCCTGCAGACTTGCCTGCGCAGACGATGAATTATAAGGCAAAGCGCGGCGCGGCGCCGTGCGCTGTTCGAACGTTAATCGGCCGTAAATAAATCCGTGGCGTTGCGATACCTGTCCGGTAGAGCGGCGCTGCTATTGACTCACCCGATGCGGAGGCACACGCTGATAACGTTCTCCGATCTACGAGTCTGCCCAACTTGGTTGCCTATAGCGATACGACGAAGGAATGAGTGGACAGAATTTGTAAAATCTTTATTCACCGTACAAGCAAGCAACAAGCAAAAGGTCAGCGAACAATAGACCCATCACGTTTCACATCATTTGCCTGCTCATATACCTACCTGGTCTGACCACACCATGATATAAAAGATCTCCAGATCCAGTAAAGACATAGTGCTAAGCGGACTCAGTCCACGAGAAAGTCCATCTTCATTTACCTGAGTTTTTCATATTCATTCTTAAGCTCGTTTATGCATACACTTTCGCAGTTAATGTTCTCTTACTCAAGCTTATTCCGTCGGTCGACCACTGATATAAAAAGAAAATGGATCTAGTCGTCGATTGCTGATCTGTTTTTTTTTTGTCGCAGCCTAGAGCCCATGTTTTACCATTCAGTAATCGTCGCCTCGTTGAAATTTGATTAAGGCAGCAGAACATCCCGCCGGCGCCGGTTGTGACGCATCCATCCCCACCCCGGGTGAAACGTGATACAGTGCCCCAGGTAGAGAGAGATAAGCGCACACTGCAGGTGGTGCCGGATGAAGCAGTGACGACCGTGCGGATTACTGATTAGTTGCCATAGCGCTTGCATCAGAAGCTGCTGGCTGGCACTTCGCTGGAACATGCTGCGCTATACAGCAGTCTATGCTGCTCACTACCTGTCAGTGTCAGTTCTTGAGCGCACGTTGAAATCTTCGTGTCGAAGCGTGCCAACACAGCGAGACGATGCCACATAACGGGAATGTCTTTTTGCACCAGCTTTCCTCGCTCGCGCTTTTGCGCTGTCGATTTTGGTCTTCATGACGATTCCATAACGACTAAAGGTGAGTACACGTTTCCGGAAAAAAACCTATGGTTTTTTCAACATATCTGTGTCAAACCTTAACCTATTTTTTATAATTTTTGGCACGAGTCGTCCTGAGTATTCACTTTATAAAACTGTTAAAATATTTTCTCTTTACATTGCCACGTCACTACGTAGAGCTGATGTAATTATGACGTTACTGCAATTTTCTTCCATCAGTTTTCCTGTTTTCATATCGCAGAGGCCCATTTAGACGTTATCTGTCCGCAAAATTGGCATTTTCGATGACGTCACGATTAAATTAGCTATATTTAGTGAAAAGTAAATGTTGAAGACAGGTTTTGGATGCTTTTAGTGTAGCGTATCATTGTGATAATGCGCGTTAAAACTTATAAAAATAAGTTTAAATTTGTTGAAGTTATTCAGGAAAAAGTGTAGGCTTTTTTCCGGACACGGTGTATCAGGGGCCTAAGTAACATAACGCTGTCTGCTTAAGCCGACCACGTGTGCACGAGTTAAAACTACAGAGTGGCCAGTGGCATATAATACTTTTGTAACCTAGTGAAATTTTTGCACGAAAATGCATTATTTCTGCATATTTTTTTGATTGCGGGGAGGACTGAGGAGGCTGTGCACGTCCTATTTTTCTGCCGCCACCCTTTCCTATTTTCAAATTCGGATTCGCCACTGTTTGATTTGCCACAATGTTTACTGTCAACCAATCAACCGATAAATCCCACTCTCAGACGTTTACTGATGTCCAAAACTGGTCTACTTGGAAGCTGCTGAAAAACGTAAGTTTACGTACGCTGCTCGTACGGCTGTGGTAAATGAAGCTGAATGTTGTCAGTGATAAATGAACTTTTGCAGTTTTATTATCGATACCTTCATGAATTTGGCTTTTATGTCTATATTTGGCAAATGTATTCAACTGCGTGCGTGCATAATTTGCGTTTCATCTCGCTTTACGGTGTTTCTTACTCATCTGTCAAGTCGTACGTGACATTTTTTTTCGTCTGCTGTAATAACCGTGCTTACTAATTAGAGGCGATATAAAGCCACAGAACAAGATTAAAGTTGTCAGCATGCACTTGAAAAAACGGCTAGGCCCTAGGCCTATTGCAGTACATGTAGCCTATACTTCCGCCGTGATATGCCCGTAGTTATTGAACATATTAAGCACACCGAGTTATGTTAATTGGGCTACCTCGATCTGTTATTAGTTTTTGCCGTATTTTCCAGAAGAACTAGAAAATGCAGAAAAACATTACTAAGTCACGTATTTTACTAATTCTATTTGTTTATTTAACCAGCGTAATTTCGATAAAACAAAACATAACAAAAATCGAAAGTAACTTCGGTATTTAATTAACCATTTTATTTATTTATTCGTTTGAATTTATCTAATTTTTTTCGCTGTCTGTAATGTACTGTATGAGGCATTGATGATTTGTGATAACAAAAACGAAAAATGCTCCGTAATGAAAAAAGGTTATCAAATAATATTCGACGAATAGCCTACGCTATGTTAATTACGCGCGAAAGCAGCTATGCTTTCAGCGCGTCTTAGCCATCGCAATTCCGTCTGTCTGTCTGTCTGTCTGTCCGTCTGTCTGTCTGTCACACGGGTGGATCAGGCAAAAACGGTGCAAGGTAGAATTACCAAATCTAAACCGTCGGCTGCCCGGAAGACTCTAGTTTCAGGAACCGTAAAGCTTTCCATAAATTCGAAGGGAGTCACCCCGACCGAGGGCCCTAAATGAGAGGAGAGTGGTCAAAATTTGCGGTTTCCGGCCAATAAGTTGCTGTATCTCAGTAACGGTGCGAGATAAGGCCTAGGTTACTATAAATCACTAATAGGAAATCGTATACTGGCTTTCGATTGGCGCCGAATTCAATGACCTTGGATGACCTTGAACGCCAAAATAGGGATTTTTTATGGATTTTTAGGGCGATTTCGGGCTGCGACACAAAATCATTTACAAGGGGGCGCCACGGTACTGGCGTTGGTGGCGTGGCGTCGTTGGTAACGCGTTTCAGCTGAAACGAAGTTACTCTACGCCGGGCTCGGTTAGTACTGCGATGGGTGACTGCCTGCGGGCAGGAACTGCTATAGGCTTTCGCGCGTCCCATGAGCATTAGCTCAAATTTCTTTTTTTTTACTTGTCACAGCAGTCGAATACACATTTCCAGATAAATAGGTTTAGTAGTGTGACAAGCGGCAAAACTACAACCGTTCTAGATGACTTCACTGTGAGCTGCATGCGACCACTGGCTGTCGAAAAGTTGTCGAAAAAAATCTTCTTGTTGGAAATTTTTTGTCCAAAAATGCAAAACTGGTTCTGGAAAACCCCCATTTAAGGGAAATTTCAGATAAAGTAAAAAAAAATTCGAGCAGAAATAATCTTGTCTGTCGGAAAATTGCAACCTTTGCCCTGCCTACTTTTTATCTTTCGACGCCGCTGACTGCGACGCTGCACATCAGACGAAACATTGTTTCTAGGGATTTACGTTTCGCGTCGGAGTTTTTCTAACTATCCGCGTCAGCAATGACAGTATTATTTTCAAACGAGTGTTTTGTGACCACGATAACTCGTGAACCGCTACACGTAGCTTAATAAAATGTTGCCTAAACATGACATTGTCAACCTCTAGAATCCTATTAAATTTCCAGCTCATACCGGTAGATCACATAAGTCACATGGATTTTTGTGTTTTTGTGTGCATGATACTGTGGTTACCCGCGGAGAGTACGTAGACTTGAGCAAATACGGATTTTAGTCGTAATTATGTTTACAAATAAACTTTTATGCATTTTTACTGCTTTCAAAGCCGAAAATTTAAACGAAAACATTAAGAATGAATACGCTGTGAAATAGCCGTTTCTTGTCGCTTCGAAAGCAATAAATAATAGCGAACAATAATGGCGTGCGGTTTGCGTGAATCGTTGTCCAATATTCGTGTGTTGTTAATGGTGGGGGGTGTGTAGAGACGCTCTGGGGTTGGATCCCTGCAGTTCCTGTCCCTCGCCTAGTCTACTCTCTCCTCTGGTCTGCCTTCCCCAGAACTCGTCAAATCGACTCGATTTCGCAAATCACTGACTGTGACTGTGACGTCGGTCGACGCAACAGCCAGATAGAGGCAGCCACCGGCCGCCAGGATGTCTGCCATATTGGATGATTGATGGAGTACCTGTCATTGTCCAGATCTGGCAATAGCCGGGCGTCCCTCGGGCTGGCCGACGTTATTACCCGGAGAACCCGGACGTCAGTGCGACCGATACATCGCGAAAAACGATCATCTGGGGCGCCCTGGGTCGTCTGTAAGGCCAGGGGTGCGAGGGACGTAGCGTGCGCAGAGCGGACCTAGCGCGCCGTCCAGTATTGGATGTACCGGTACAGTATAGTGACTGGATGCGGTTGACGATAAGTGATTAGCTTCAGCAGCCGATTCCATTACAGCAACGCGCAGCAGCAGCAGCAGCAGCAGCAGTGTGCGGTGCATTGCTCTGATTCACGGTCGATGGCCCGCGGTCGCGCTTCTCTGCAATACCTCATTAACAACTGTGCAATCATAAGCTCGACATCCGACTGCTAAACGACTGACGTCGTCGTCACTATAGCTGGATCGCGCCGCCACATTCATATTACACAATGTATAAATGCTTTTTGATTGATCGATCGCTTGCAATAAAAACACTGTAAATAACAAGTGTTTGTGTTTCTCCTCCTGACCACGAAAATGTCTACCTCTTCCTTCGCCAGTGAGGTTGCGTTTTTGCTTCAAAAAAATTAAGTTTGTGTACGGTGTGCCTCGAGTATCGGTTGGCTCTATAGGCCCTACATGACATACGAGTTTTCGCCTGAAAAAGTACCTAGTTGTGAACAGTAGCTAACAGCTACCGTATAGTTAAAGTACCATCAGCGCTTCCTGCCGTTTAAGCCATTTAAAGTTAATGACTGATGACGACTGCCGCAACCTTAAGCTCAAGCTTAAGTGTAAAAATGACGGTAATTTATAACATTGTACAAAAATTGTAGTGTTGCTAATAATGTAGACTTATAATGATGGATGTTGTATTGAAGCCGATATTTAGTAACTTAAACTTAATGTCTGATGACAAAAATTTGGTGAATATGAGAAACTGCATATTAGAATACAACAGCGTATTTAGTCAATTAAGTAAATAGAAAGTCGTGTTTTGTTCAAGGTTTACTAACGTTTTGCCTCGACAAAATAATTATCACATACAAATTTTGGGATACCAGAACTTTTAAAAAAACCTATTTCATGTTAGGTATGAACCTGTTCGGCCATTAATTGCCATTTTATGACTTGAGAAAACCGCTGTCTGTCGAAACATTAGATTCATAATCATTTATTAGAAATGTCATCATGTCGACAGCAAGTCTGCTGCCCATGTATACTGTGTATGTGATAGAGACAGACAGACAAACGGATAGTCGGCTTCGTTGCGGCTATTGAGGGCTTATAGACATGCTGTCATGCTGTAAAATATTATCTATAGCGTCACACTGCAGAGGCTGCATTGCCAGGCAGCGATCGAGCGGACTGACTGTGTATAATTTCATCATCACTGTCATTGCAACCTGCTAGGTTTCACGCCGCCCGGGGCCGAGTGAATCCTGAATGTTTCAGACGAAGCGAGCTCGGCATCACACACTGGCAGCGACAAATAAATATTTCATCGCGCAGTCGTCAAAGGCGATGTAGTGCGGCTATAGTGCTGGGCAGTAAAAATGAAAGATGACTTTTGATTCGAACGGAACTGGACGGCGCAATGGACACTCTTTATTTTGACGTACAGCCTGCAGTGAACTGCACACCTGATGACCTTTGTGCTGCGCTACTGCTTATCATGGCGTGAGCTGTGCAACTTGCAAGTTGCCGGCGTTTTTTGCTAGTGAATTCGCAAGATCGGACTGACAGCTGACAGAACTCAGTGCATGCAGTATACACGTAGTTGCAGGTCGAACAGACAGTACATTCGAACTTTAAGTGGCCGCGCAGCTCTAACGGAGGATGGCGCCGGGCGCGGTAAGACAAGCGGTGTGAGAAGGGTTGACGCTGACAGTTGTCCACGTCGCGGTGGCGAGGCTTCGACACCCGACGCCTGCGACTTGACGCCCCGAGTTACCAACTCACCCCAGCACTTCATCTCTCGCTCCCGACCCTCTACCGTCTAACACCTTGATCCACCTACACAGAGGGCAAACGTGCCTCTGCCCAGTGCCGACATGTATGCAGCCGTCCGTCCAGCTGCCGAGCGTCTGCGGCATCGACAGTAAATTAGGTCTAAAGGCGATTAGGCCTAGTTTGCACTCTTTGCTTGAGACGTCTCACTGACAAACCAGCGCGCGTTTTGATACCCATAAGTGTAAAATTGTAAACATGTACGTTCGATAGACCTTTGCGTCAATTAATTTGAGTTTTTTGATGTCCGATGACTTTGACATGCTGAACTGAAAAATGGCGCCTATTGTTTATTTCTGCCATGGGAGTCATTCACATCAATTTGGTTTTGTGGGGTTTTTTTGGTTTTCGAGTGAAGCACATACGGAGAGACTACGGGAGAGACAGACAAACAGACGGACGGACACAACGTATAATGCGGTCTATTAGGACGACCACGTACAAAAATTAATAAATGTCATTCAATGACAAAGTTGTCTGTAATCTGTGTCTGATTCTCTCTTCTTTGCTGTCTCAAATCGTGCTTGGGTCGTCGACTAGATGCTAGCTAGACCACAGTGATGTTTGTCACGCCGCTCTGTTTTGGCCAGCTACGCAGATAGATGCTTTATAAATAGTTAAAGAGTGTCTATCTAGCTTTTCATACGAAACCCATTTCTGAACTACGGAGTGTCAACTGCCACATGGGATCACACAGCGTTATCTGCCACTCGACACGGGTGAACGCGCCGCGCGCTTCAACCCCAGACAGGCCAGTACTCGATTAACTTAACCAGGAGGGATGAAAGGCTGAGTTGACGTGGATGGTAGGTTACGTGGCGAATACCCGTTTGCAGGCATTCACTCATCCAAGCAGTAATCGATCCCGGCGTACAGGGCAACTAGGCTATGTTGTTGTTGTTGTTGTTGATCGGACACAGCGTGTTAACACTTTACCACGTTTAGCATACGTCTGAGGCGTGTAGAACGGGTGTAGAGAATACTACACTCGAAGTCGGGAGTGGACTACGACGTGTAGGGGCCTAGAACTCAATGCAACACGTAGGCCTATGTCGGTAGCACCTGCTGCGATCTATGACGTCATAGCTCCAGCTATCATGGAACTCTGAACGCTATTAGGCCCCATACAAGCTTCCTTGCTCTAGCGCTCTTATAGTCTTCAAGATACAGCCACTTTCTATATAGCATGTCCCAAAACACGCAACTTTCTACCAACGTTGATAATTTTTGGCATACAGCTGGCCAAGACGATACAATTGTGTGGGGTGCGTTTATTTTCCACCTCACCTTATTTGTGTCAATGCATCATCGTGTTAAACGCGTGTATTTGCTTTCATCGCTGACCTCGTCAGTCAGTCAGTGACACGGTGTTTGAGCGCACGACTGAACTTTTCGCATCGCAATACTGAGCACCTTGCACCACCTGCATTCTAGCCGCTGGCTGTTCGATCCGCGTGTTGCTGAAACAACCAAAGTCTTCGTCCTGGCGTGTTGCGTTACTTGCGTGTGCGTTGTTGGCGTGGTTGTCTGCGACTTGCCGACTAATGAACTAATAAATCGACACGTAACTGGCTAACCTTTGCGTCTTTCGGCATCGATTTCTATAGGCAACGAGTCCTGCGTGTGGATTATGGCACAACACAGCTGTGACCGTGGGGTGATGATAGGCGGATCAGAGACTGAACTCAGCAGCACTGCACAGAGCTCAAAGTGGATCGGACTACACACTACACGTTTATTGATATTGCAACCCAAATTGGCTGGATAAAGTGGGCTATACGAATACGACACAGTGCGATACGATATGATAATGCATATAACATAAAACATTTCTAACGAACAGGAACCGTACGACGTAAATATGTTAATGTGTTTGCAACTTTGCTCCGTGACAAGACTTTTTACTATAGGGCCTACCGTTGGGGTTGCCAGATAATACATGCAAAAATACCGGACATTTTATTTAGAGGCTTTTCCTCCTCTTCCTATTTCTCTTCTTTTTCCAGTCTTCTTTCTTTCCAAATTTAGCTATAGGTTTGGGGAGCGACGTAAGCTTTCCCAGCGGGTTTCGGGGCTAACTGCAAACGCATTTTAGGCATTCCTGACTCTCAAAACGCATCTTGTGAAACTTTTTATGTATGCTTTGATTTTATCACGGACATTGACGCAGCATCTGCGACGTTACGGCATTGTAATCTTTTACGAATCCGTTAAATTTTTTTTACTACATTCGCGCCGAAGAAAGAGATTATGCTTTTGGAGCGGATCTTGTTTGTTTGTTGTTTTTTTTCTGTCTCTGTCAGCTAAATCCCTAAAAAAATTATGAACAAATTGACGATAAGCCTAATGATACTTTTTGACGGACGGGGCACGGCTCAGGGACCAGTCGAATAAATTTCACCGACACTGGCGATCCGGCCAAGGGGATTTAAATCTAGGATTCTTGCATTAGGATTTTTATTGGAAATTTCGAATCTAGGCATTTTCAGGAGTCAACATTTTATTCTGTATTTATGTACACTGTGATTCTTGTCGACAGACAATCTCAGCGGAGGTACGCCGTGTACACATTAGTAGTGACAGAAAACATACAGTAATTCTGTCACAAACATTAAAACGCTGTTCCATGTTCCCTGTTTAAAACAAAAAGATAGATAGGCTGTGTCCTAAGTTCCCGTCAGTAGGGAGTTTACAGAAGCTGCAGATAAAGAATGAGATGACTTTTAGCATTAAGCTCCTCAAAAATTTTAAATCTTACATACGCTATCTCATAACCAACCAGTTAACGCATCAGAGAAAATTACTGACGTTGTTTGGCGACACGAAAGAAAATTTGTTAGAATTGCGGCATGTTAGCGGACCCAATTTTTTGATCCGAACACGTTTCCTGTATACTTACGTGACACCGTCGGTCACCATAATCTGTCGCAATGCTGCGCTGTTGCTCAATATCGAAAAACTACTGCGGCATCACCAGCCGTTGTATTATTAGCAGGCATGCCGAAAGTCTTTTAAAATATCTGATTAACAAATTACTGCGTTTTCCTTCGCCACGATTACAGCATTTTTGGTTGACTCTACGTATGTAGAATTCCCTATCACGACCTGATGCATTTTTTTACTTCTTATAGCTTTCGTTGGTTGCTTTAGTGTTGATCGGATTTTGATAATCCTCAATTCACCGACAACGGTACACAAACACAGAGAATAACACAATAGCAACACAAAAAAAGAAAAAAATACATATACCAGCAGTCTATAGTTTATAACGATGACAATATTATCAAAAAACAACTTATTTATGCAGTTTTAGACTACAACGATTACCATTTACAAAAAGCGTTATCACAATCCTTGTACATAAGTCTGTCTGGTATTTTATTAGTTCTTCTGTCCGTCAGTCGTCGGTTTAGTTACTAAACTGTCTACTCTCTAGTTTAGTAGTTTTAAAGCGCACGTTTTCCCCAAAATTCTTATGTTCGGTATAACAAGCAGAGCACAAGACTCAGTGACGGGCATAAATTCGTTGGTCGTGCATCACTATAAGTCTGTCTGGCCCGTGCTGCTGCTGACGATGATGATGACGATGCCGCATCAGTTCAGTTGCTGTGACAACTTGACGTCACCTGCTGCAGCAACTGCGCGCGTGCGTGCGTGCGCCCGACCATCACTGACTGTGACTGTGCATTGTCGCGTCGTCGTTCACTGCGCATGCCCACGCACGCGCTATTTCCGCCCACAGTTAGTCGCGCGCTCTCGACGCTCAGCTTTCAGTCGCAGACAAACTCTACTCGTGCCGTCGCCTCTTCGTGTCCAAGTAAGTGAGAATCAGCATATCCGATTGAGCTTATGTCAATGATTAACTTTACAGAAATAATTGCGATGGAGGTCGTTGACAATAGCAGCCTTAAGGCAGACTCGCAGTTTGGCTTCGGGTAAGAGCCATGGGCCATTCTGCATTCATCAGCCTGGTGAACTGCAGCGGCATCACAAACATTGTCATTAGCGTTATTATTCTTATTTTATTATGAGGCGCAGGTTCAATATTTTAATCATTTTTCAGCGTCTTTGCTATTGATTTTTCTGATCAGCGTTACTAGACTTTGAACCATTTGAGAGTTGAGTTCGATGTTTGTTTCCACCTTATTACAAGTGCGACGGCGATTTATAGTATGCCTATACGCGTAACTGAAATAATCCTTGTTGTCGCACTCCAAGAAGGTAAAGGCATTTTGATGATTTTTATTCGTAACATTCCGACGGCAAGATAGGACTTCACTCGTAAAATTAGGTATATTAACCAAAATTGTTACGTTCGTTTAAGGACTGTTGTAGGGAGGGCCGTCCGAACAGTGTGACCCCTCCCGTATTCCGTTAACCCATTAGTGCCTGAATTATTTTATAGTTTGCCCTCAAAGTAGGTGTCCCATTTTTTGAGAGGCTAGGCATGAATGGGTTTTAAATGGTCAGCCGTTGCCGCATTTAACAACAGAATTGATACAAGAAATCTGAGCTAATGCTTACGATACGCGCGAGAGCTTATAGCAGTTCCCGTTCGCAGGTAATCTTGGTCTATCTCCATCCATTTCGTCGCTGCAATTTATGCTTTTGCAGTCAAAAATTGCCAAAAATCACCAAAACTCCCAATTTTAAACTTTAAAATCATTCAGGGTCGTTTATGTTGACATTTTTAAGAAGCTCGTCACCAGTGCTTGTTATGATAAGCAGCATGTCTGTGCCTATCTGCAATTATTTTCACGCTAGACAAGCCAACAACGGATAAATAACCACTTTTTAAAAAAGTACCCTTTTTTGTCACCCGCGTGCGCAGGCCTCCTTGAACCTACAGAGTCCGGACTGTTAAAATTTGCATTTAATGCTAAAATTTGATATGCAGGTTGTTTCGGTTTATCTCAGCCATTTCGGCGCAATTCACTCTTGAAATGCCTGTCGCAACCCGAAATCGCGAAAAATGCACTATAACCCCTATTTTCGGGCGTTCAGTCATTCAAGGTCATCGATTTTGACATTCCTAAGAAGCTTGTCGCCAGTGCTTGTTATGATAAGCAGCATGTCTGTGCCTATCTGCAACCATTTTCACGTTAGACGAGCTAATAGCAGTAAAATAACGCCTTTTTAAGGGAAAGGGGTGCCCCTCTTTCGCCTCCTCGTTCGTGGGGACCCCCTTTACTCAGGGCATGAATTTTTTCGTCACAAAATACTAGAGACTCTAAGCTATCATATGGTGAAAACCCGAAGTCTCTATCTTACCTGGTCTCCAAACAGTGCCGGTTTGTGAGAGACGGACAGACAGACAGAATTACAGTAGCTAATACGCGCTATAGCTGTGCTAGCTCTTGCGCGTAAAATGTGCTAGAAAAATCGGTTTGCTTGTGTGAAGATAATTTTCGCTATTTTGCTGTTTTGCCTTTTACTAATAACTGTTCTGTCTAGCACCTCATAAAAATTATGTTTTATAAGGACGCATATGGTTTATTTAATTTTCATGTTTTATGCATATTGTACTTGCGAAAGACTAAACCGTATGTGCTTCAAATACTTACGTATATAACTTAAGGCTTTACGAGCAACTATATAGGCTGCTGGTTAAGATATGCTCATCCGAAAAGTCTAAAAACAAAAATTTTGTTTGAGAACTTATAGAGAAAGTTAAGAATTATGTACAGTGTATGCCTCTACTGTCTGCTGTTTATATGCAAACGGAAAGAAAAGCTAGACTCGCAGGTATATGTGACTAACAGCGTTTTCGTCTCTTTTCTGTGTATACGGCGGAACACGTATAAATAGCTGTAACGTACGTCTTGGGGGTAGAGATGGCCCATTAGCCGTCCTGACTGGTGTCTATGATGTCCAATGCAGCGTTAACTTTCTTGTTAGTCCCTTGGTTCTTCTTTCTCTTTCGCACACACCAAAAGAGCTTATACGAAGGAATTGTCGGCATCCACGCTTTGCCTCTTAACTTCTAGATCTTTATGTTTTTGTGCTTGATTGTCCGTTTACCAGTGTGAATTACACGTCGTAGCACGTCGTAGGCGTACTGGACCCATACTGTGACGTTTTGAAAACTTTTTTGCCATGGCACAACATGTAAAAGCAAACATTGTCAGAAAATTCACCAATGCCGAAAAATGCACCTTAATTGCTCAAATTAGGCCACTGCTCTCGTCTACAACTACAATTGAATAAATTAAAATGGGAAAATAGTTTTCTTTCACGTCGAATTCGGGAAACATCTGTTCGCCATAGGGCCTACATGCTCAGTGCACAAGCCTACAAAGATGCTGTCTGTATTCATAGTTTGTTCATATTCATGTCGGAGCATTAAGATTTCATGTGGGACCAAGCTATATGCTAGCCGGATGACGGCGGCAGAGTCAGATGTGACAGCAGGTCACATTAAATGACAGATTGCTGGTCTACAGTTATTGTGAATACAGCATGCAGTAACGACAGCATCGACACGGTCTGCCTAAATACCGCACATCACCGCAGCTCACCACAGATCAGCTGAAATGGCGCAGTTAGTTAGAATCAGAGTTAGACCGTTAGGGTTAGGAGTAAAGTTGCATACATGGCAGAGTTGGTTAGCGTTAGCGTTAAGAGTAGTGAGTGCCATCTTGGCTGATCTGTGGTGATCTGCGGTGATCTGTGGTGTTTAGGCATATTCGCATAGACATTGGACGGGTTCATTTGTGGGTTGAGTTGAGTTGGGTTGGGTTGGGTGAGGCCTAGTCGTCGGGTCTAGATTTTTTTTGTGCGTAAGTATATTCCATTGTTACACTAACGACATTTAAATCTACATAATTTTTTGTTAGTTTAGTTTAGTCAGAAAGAGATTTATAGTCGTGTTTGTTGTTTGATGCTGGTTGGCGATGGTTGTTTTTCCGGTCACAGATATAAATGGTAAAGTGGCTACAAGATTTAGTTTGACATAACAATCAGTTAGTATAGCATCTGAGTTATAGTCTGTTAACCAATTTGAACCTATCTTCATACGGCAGAATGACAGAGGCGTCAATGTAGATATACTCTTGCTAAAATCCCAGCTTAAGCATTGGCCGTAAATGTATTTTGGCTTAGCGACAGCTGATAACTATTCCCTTAAGACTTTTCGCAAGTATATCGTCATGTTGTAAGGCGCGTACAAAGCGAACGAACTATACTGAACTGAAATGCTATGACGTAGTTCTGTTGTTTCAGTTTATTTCATTTTAGTTTAGCTCATTCCGTTTGCTCTGTAGTTGTACGCGTCTTTAGTTTGAACGCAGAAGTTTAATAGTTTTCTTTTTAGTTTCCTGTTTAATATCTGCTATTCCAGGATATCTATACATTGTGTTATTAGCTTTTACTGACGTCGTTTAGCCCAGTAATCTTTTCAGCACAGGGTAAGTTATTGCTCACACCAATGTTCCCTGCTTGGCAGTTTTTTCCCTCTGCGGAACTTCGATCTTGCTGAGGTTAAACCCGATTTGGCCAGTGTGTATGCAATCTTCATTGATTGTATGGCTACTGTATTATTTTAAAGGACGGCCCTTATGTGGAAGAAATTCAATTTAAATTTTAGCGAGACCTGTTGGAGGGTTATGGAGGGAGAACATTTTAGATATTTCCATTCGGTTTTGAGTTGCCGGTCGGCCTTACATTGTGCTCTATCCCAAATTATTACCTGATTGACAATAATGTTAGTGTTAGTAGTCTTGGTTTAGGACCTGCGGTTGCGCACAAAGCGTCAATTTTATCGACAGTGGCCGGAGGATGGACAGACTAAGTGGGTCTGGGTATTTGATTAAATGACATAATGACGCTATACTCACGAACATATCATGTACCGTACGCCCAACTCGACGTACAGTAACGTTGTTGACACGCGCAACTCTATTAGCATTAAGAAAATGCCTACATGTACAACTGTTTTTATTGGGCCTTTGTTTCGTTTTGTATTTTTTCTTTTTTTATTTTTCACTTTTTCTTCGAACCCGAAGAGCACGCCAAAACCAAAATTTTGGCAAAGGACGGCCCTTACGTGGAAGAAATCCAATTTAAATTTTAGCGAGATCGGTTGGAGGGTTGTGGAGGGAGAACATTTTAGATATTTCCATTCGGTTTTGAGTTGCCGGTCGGCCTTACATTGTGCTCTTTCCCAAATTATTAGTTTTTCCCTCGGCGTCGAAGCGCGTAAACACCTGTTTGTTTCGGTCGAAACAGCAGTTTTAGTACACGAGATCAGAGTGCGACTTTTGATTATACCTAATGTCAGATCACATATTAGCTGCACGTAATTGCAGAGTGGGTCGTCTGATGAATGAGTCTTGGCGAAGAGATGTGTTGGACAACACGGTATTGCCCAAACCCCACTAATGCGATATACTGTGGACTTGCATTAGAGGCGTATTTGCGACGATGCGCTATACAAATTGACGACCTTTACCTTTACTTTTACAAGTAGCTGTACAACATTTTGACATGTTAAAATGTTGCTGATTTGCTGTAGGCTTTCGGTTTGTTTCGGATTTGTCGCACAACGTGCGTGCGATTAGGACACAACCATGCACAACATAGTTGTAGGGCCTACAGCATAATCGCAGGACAAGTTGTTTGGTGCAAGTCCATATCAAGTCGAAGACCTATACAACAAATCCGCGGCACCCCAGCATGCCAGGATCCTTTGCAGCACAACATTTTGTCCAGCAAATACAAAACAAATCAAAGTAGTGGATTTTGGGCCTGGAGGAGGGGGCTTAATTACATCTGTTAGGCACACAGTAGCACCAGTGCTGTTGATTAGCACTCTATCCCATGTGCTGTGTAAAGTGAGTGACTTTCTGCTCGTAAAAACGTACGAAGCGACAGATCTGAACTGAACTAAAATGAAACAAAACAAACTGAAATAAAACCCGCAGCCCGCGGCTATTATTTCAATTTAGTTTATTTTCTTTTATTTTATTTCGTTTTATTTCATTTTTGGTCCGATCGTTAAGCTGTAAGCTTAAAGGTCTGGCCCTTTGCTACGGTTGTCGTCCGTTCGTCATCCGTCCGTCCGTCTGTCTGTAACTGTGTACTGTGGCTAAAGGTTAAGGCGTAGGGAAAAACCTTTTACACGAATAATTAGCTATAGGTGTTAAACTCGGGTGTGCAAAATTTCAGCCATCTACTCCAACGGAACATTCTCAAATTATGAGTTGAATGAAAGGGGGGTATGTGTGTGTTTAACGAAAACTGGACATATCTCGGAAAAGGTGAAAGATGGGGCCTAAGTTACTATTAATCACTAATAAGAAGTGACATACGCCCTTTCAAATGAACTGAAATTATCGACATTGGATGACCTTTAAAGTCAGTGACAACCAGTTCGGTCGGCCCCACCCTAGCAACAGCTGGGCGTCTTGTATTTTTGTCCTTTTGAACACATTTTCACGGTCAGTTTGCATGCTCGAGTTAGTGACGGTGCATGACATCCGATGATTGTTAGTAGAACACTGACTCAGTCATAGCTTGACTTTGATAAGCTGAAGTTAAAACAATGACTACAGTAAAACTGACGGTTAAAATCCGTATTTACCACATGGTAGCAACAGAAAATATTACCTGATAACATTGTGTAAAACAGAAAAGGAGAGAAACAAGTTATTCGTCATATTTAACTAAATTTTAAAACATTCAAGTTGAAAAAACGAAATAAATACACAAGCAGACAAAATTAAAACATGATGAGCTAGAAAAGCAAATCCACGCGTTGGCTACAAAACGGCCGCTAAAACAGTAGAGTTTTTAGATCGCATTTAGTGCCGGAGACTTCTTGAAGCGACGGTAGCAGACTGTTCCAGGCAGCGTACAAAATAGCGCATTAAATTGGGGCGGGTCAATGGTCTCACAAGAGCGGAAGACCGAAGTCGCAACCGTGAAACGACTGCGGCTATTCGACTGACATTATGCTCGCCATTGAAAAGCTGTGATGGCTCTGGCTTGCGTCATATGTTCAGATGTGTAAATAAAATAAATACGGAGTGGTCTACAAAAATGTAGCCCCTAACAATATTTTTACTAGTTACATCAGTATTTACGGCAAAAACTTAATTAGAAGCTTATGCTTCTTAGTGGGCCAACCTGAATATACAAGTACAAAGAAAGTTTCAGCGTATTGATTACGCTGCTGTGGTGTGTAATTGTTATAGTCGAATTGTTCGCGTGACTCCGAGAATGTCGCCCAGTTTAACACTGTCAATCGCGTGGTTTGCATTCATCGTCGTCATTCAACAGGCGGAGCTGACTTCAGTCGGTCAAACTAACGGTCAGTTATATTTCTTATATAGAGTTCGTCGACGCAGTGGCATAGGCTAACCAGAAAAATTCTCGTGAAAAAATATCTAAGTCCATCCCGAGCCACGGTGTGATAGCCAGGCTGAGCAGATCTGGCTGGCTGTGTTAGGCCTTATATACCCGTCTGTCGACGGTCACCCATCCAAGTGCTATCCGGTCTCGGAGTCGATTAACTTCGTTGATCGGACACAACGTGTTATCCACTGCACGAAACCATGCACCTGAAAAAATTCATGAGAAGCAAATGTAATGGCAACGTGTTGGCGAATCTAATGAAATCTTATGCCTCTGTTACTGATTCTAAATTCCAAATCGATAAAATGAAATGCACACATAAAAAGGTATTGCCCAATGCGTAGGCGATTTTCACTTTAAAATTGCCGGCAAATCGTCAACATGTGGATTGTAATTAAGTGCTTACGTTTTCCTGGCTGCCGCTGAATTATACGTGACTGATACAGTGTATAGCGCGCTTTTATGATAACAGCTCAGCGGCTGGATATTAGAGCAACAGCGTTTCGCCGGGATTGTTTAAATGCCCAAATGAGCATTCCTGCCGCGCGTAGGCCTAACTAAGCAAGCCGCATTGTCCGTGTTTGTCAACGTATTTATGTAGTCAGTATTCGCGGCGGTCAGTAAGTAAATCTCACTCATTGCGTTCGGTTGTGTATATAAACTGGGTTAGTGTGTAAGTAAGTAGGTGATTTCGGCCAGCGTCAATGAAGCTGCAGTGAATGCAGAATGGCGGTCAAACAGTGCGCCTGTAGGTTGGTCGGCGCCGACTAGAATGTTGGTTTCCACTAATGTGATTTGACGGGGGTCAACTATGACGTTGAGAAAGTTATGACGTGGGGTGCAGTGTGACACAGAACTGTGTAGGCGTACTGGTATTTACTTATTATCACAGCCAGCCGGCAGCCAGTAAAGGAGAATATACCACATAGTTCTAACTCTCACGAGGCTAGTCGTCTGCGTTCTTGGTGTAGCGATTCAGTACACGGCTTTAAACATACCGTTCTCTTAGATTTACTGTTTATTTTTCAATCAGTCGTTCGATCAGTCAACCAAAACGCCCTGATATAGCGTCATGAATCGCGTCAGAATCAAAGGCACCCCAATCAATATTATCCGTATTATGGAGCGTCTAGAAATTAAATAATAGTAACAGATTACAGTAATAATCTTCGTAATAAAGTAGTTACATTGCGAGGCAGCGTGGCAACTCGGCGTGATTGCGTATGTTCAGGAGCGGGGTCGGTTCCCGCGGCGTTACATGATCTGTGGACGGCTAATCCAGTCTCACGCACAATGCCTGGCAGTCCACTCAGTCGCAGATTAGCTGTCGCCGTCCGTCCGTCCGTCGCCTCTCGTTTCGCCGTCCGGCCCTCGGTCGCTGGCTCTTGCTGTGTTGATCGCGCATCGCCGGTGTCACATTAAAACGTTCCCCCATGAAAAATCCGCCCGCGAAAAAAAATCATGGCATTGATATGTTTCCCCTCGTTAAAATATCACCGACAACATAAAAAGTCTCCCCATTATAAGATCGCCTTCCAGAAAAGTCTCGGCCGGCGGACAATTTACCGGTAAAAATCCTCCCCGCCCGGGTGGCCGCCGGGTAAGACGGATTTTTACCGGTAAATTGTCCTTCGGGAGAGACTTGTCTGGGGGGAGGCGATACTATAATGGCGCACCGGTCGTCGTCGTCGGCCTGCTTTGGTCAGCGGCGGTGCAGGCGTGAATGTTGAATTAGGTTTCTAATGGCGTGCTTGGCGAACTGGTGACCGCTCGTGTTGTCGCAAATTCATTCGTCCTGTCTAGCGACTACGCGCGCGCTGTCGTCGTGCGCCGGCGGGCGTATCCAAAGCTTCCACTTCCGCTATTTGTTACCTGCCACCTGCTAGTGTTCCATAGTCGAATAATTTTGCGACCAGTATGTTCTTATTAGGGTCCACTTTTGCAAACATGCTTTTTATAGACGATACTTTATGCGATATTTTGTTCCTAAGACGTTTTGAAGCTTTTGTGCATTCCTGCACTATTCTAGCGTGTGTGTCAATGAAGTGAGCTCGTACTACCGGTATGTTATTGATATTTTGTCCGTTATTTGGTAAAATGATTTTGGTATAATGAGATCATTAATTTTTTAAGAGCGAACTTTTGTCGTCAAGAACTGGGGAATAGAAATCTTCCGTTGGATTAAGCTATGAGCCAAGCACACAGTTCCTGCTTTATTTTCATTTTGGTTTTTTGTTTTATTTTGTATATGTCCGTTGCATTTTTTTTTGTTTTCTTTGTTTTACTGTTAGCATTATGTGTTTGTTTTGCTTTTTGCGCTTAGTCATACATTGTGGCCTGTTTTGTGTTGTTGCTGCCGTGACTAAAAAAAATAAAAAAAATTTTTTATAAGTTTGTTTAGAGCTGTTTTTCGCCTGGATTCGCTCTGCCGCCAGTGTCCACTTGCATTTGGTCAGCATCAGAAGCAAATGCGTCCGCCGCATCACTCCAGCTGCTGCAGCTGGCCGTCGTAGCTTAAGGCCCACAATCCATTACTTTGATTTGTTGTGGATTTGTTGGACAACAAGCCGTACAACATCGTGTTCAGGATTTGTTGCAAGCCTTCGAGTTTTATATATTTACACATGTATATGCATATATTTGCAGCGGACTTTCGATTTGTTGTAAACTTGTGGCGCAGCTTGATGTGCGTGTACAAGAAATCGACGACAGATGGAAGTAAGTGGAGTTTGTGCGTATACCGGTGTGTGGTGACAGTGATATCTGTCGGTCGGTCGGTCGGCACTGGATGTCAGTCACGGCGCGACGATATTTCACGCTGGCGCCGGCTGCGGACTGGCGGGCCTCGGCGAGGATTAGTCGCCGCTGAACTGACCGGGCCGGACTGGACCGTGCGGCGCCCGTCGCAGACAAGCTTGCAGTTGAGACGGTCAACCGACCACTCGCCGCTCGCCAGTACATTGAACTGACGGCTGACTGCAGCAGCGCCACGCAACGCTGGCGAGCCGGTCCTTTCCAACGGCCATGCGCCTAACTGTATCGTATGTGGGAGAAACGGAGCTCTGAATTCTGAAACGAAAACTAAGTCAGAAACGCAGAAGAAAAACACACAAACAAAGACGCACACACACACAGCAAGACGCAGATGCTACTCCTATGTTTTGAGTCTGATCGACAATTAGCTTCCGATGCTAACGTGTAACAAAAGTTCGATTTCTGTCTTGTATGTAACGTCTAGGAAAGCAGAGCAGCAGCTATCGTCTGGTTGCACGTACGGGCAATAATGAATATGCAACGTTTATGGGGTTATTATAGTCCTATTCGTCAAACTGCCAGTTTTAGTGAGGTTATGGTTAAAATGGCTAAATGCTATAGCTCTTTATAGGAAACCTATCTCAGAGCTACGGAGCGTCACCCGCCGTATGGGGTCACACAGTCTTACCCGCCACCCGACACAGGTAAACGCGCCCCGCGTTAACCTCTGCCAGATGGGCCGATACTCGATTAACCTATCCGCGGAGAGATGGAAGGCTGAGTTGTCCTAGGCGGCTGGTTACATACCGAGATGGTTTACCTGCCCGCAAGCAGTCACCCATCCAAGTACTAACCCGGTCTGGCGTAGAGTAACTTCGTTGATCGGATGAAACGCGTTAACGCTATGCCACGCCACCAACCGCCGTATTCCCGGGAAAGCGCACGTTGTGTTTGATGCAGTTGTTGAGCGGTGGCTTTGCATCACTCACTGCAGGCAATGTGAAGCCCCCTATATTGACTATTGTCTATTGTCGGATTATATTAGGGTTTTAGGTTAGTGCAGTTCCGTTGCCTTGTTGTTTCTGCTTTTGACTTTCTTGGTAAAGTTGCGTTGTCACATGCCTTTTTAATTCTTTTTCTATTTAGCACAAAAATGATGATGATGAAACACTGTCTATTCAAGCCAGTCTGAGAGCGGATCGCAATTTGTGCGATCCAGGCACCTATGGTCCGTTTATCATTTAGCTATAGGGGAGTCGCAGACTTTCTACAGTGCGTATAGCACAGGCGACGCCGTCATGACGACAACGCTTTTATCCGTACAGCGGACGGGACTGCAGTCGCTAATGCGTTTGGTCATGTTGTTTCTGCACATAATATACACCTTACACTGTCTTCGTTTTCGTTAAAGCTTTTTTACCCGTTCACGCTTCGTAAATTTATAGCATTTTCAGTTCGCTGTTTACAAATCTTTCACACTGTCACACTCACTGTAGCTTCTTAGTTCTTTTTCTCGGTAGTTGGTGACTACATTTGGCTTCAGAAACCGCTGGTCTCTTGCTGACATTGCGCGCTCTATGAAGTTACTTGCATGCTTTACTTATTTAGTCAGATTTTGTCTTAATGCAGACAGAAGTGCACGAATGTCCAAAGCATGGCGTCAGTTTGACGGAAGCAGGTTTCCGTTGCGGTAGGTCTACTGATAGACCAGGACGCCAGGAAGTCAGCCTGAGCCTGCAGTCAGTCGTGAGCTCAAAGCAACGGTGATTAACCGAGCTGACGTGAACTGAAGAATGATCGATGTCAAGACCAAGCAGCAGCAGTAGCTCGCGACCGTCGTAATTCTGTCTGAGTCGGCAACAAGAACAAAATCGGAGGACCAGATATTTAGAACAAACCCGATCGTAACCACACGAAAGTTCTCGGACTATCTGTGCAGTTCAAGCGAGTATTGGTCTATATACTGTAAGTTCAGTATCGAACCGGGGTAGGTTTAAGAGCCGTCGATCTACTGTCAAATGTTTTGAAGGGCTAGAGACGCATTTTTGCTTGTACGTTGAGGGGGTCTGGGCTGACGGTATACGAATCTAATAAAAATTGGTTCGACAGTGCACATATATACCTGAATTTATTACTTTCAACCAAAGAGAATATACGATGAAAGATTAAGTTTTTACCTCTGTCTGTTTGTTTGTCCGTGATATTGCTGAAAAAGTTCTGAACGGATTTTTATATACTTGGTTTCTATGTTTTCGTCAGCATTTTTTGCAGTCTTAGATCGGCTGACAGGTGCTGTAAATAGCAACAAACAAGACATTTGCAAGTATCACGTTATCTCTCAAGATCAATCATAAGGTAAATTTCGTCATCGCGAAAACTAGGATTGAGAAGTCGTAAATAGAGAAGTGGTCGCATGCAAGAACCGATTCGAAACAGTTGTGTGGTACCTTCAGGGGATTGTTCTGTGCATTATTTGGGCATTAATTATATGGTGTATATGCACGGCGAATGGTAGTTTAGAACGAACTTGGTTGCGAAGGATTTTACGATGATGATATTTGTTTGCCTATAGCTGCTGCGCCTAGTACTATATGGTCCTATAGTTGCGGCGTCCGCAGGCCGATATTAACTGATATAATGGTCCCGGGGCGTCGGCTTGATGGACTTGTGCGACGCCCGTTATGGCAACGCAAACATCACTGATGACACCGGCTTGCTCAACTTACTGCGTCCACTGTCGTACATAAGCCAGAGATGGGCGAAAGCTGCAAAGTTCGATCTGCCTCTCGGTCCGCAATTCCATAATACGGCAGGCGGCCTGATTTCCGTCATGTCCCCAAAATTAGGGCTGCAAAGCACACGCGCCTGTGCCGGGGAAAGAACGTGGGAAAGAGCGCATAAGTTGCAAATTATTGACCGCAAACACTAGTCCACATCTTACTTCGTTTCAAAGATGTCGCAGGTCTTTTGCTCTGAACAACCAGTTTTTCAAACCAGCGAATTTGGGGTGATTCCCTTCGATAGATCGTGATGTTACGTACTGTTAAGAACAAAAATACTAGGATTATCCGTGCAGTTGGTTTCGCAGGAACTCAACCCCGGCGACCAAGATGCCTTAACGTTAGAAACCGTCGAACAAATAGTTTACTTTGACGCGTCCGCGCTGTGTGTCGCGCGGTAAAACAAATCGACTATCAAAATATTGTTTTGAGAAATATCGATAACTGCTGCTGCAATCCAGTCATAGTTTAATCACAGACAAAGAAAATGACCAGTTGGACTGACTTTTAAGGGGTTTTGACCTTTTGGAGCCGCCATAGCTAATCCTTTATAAAACCGTTAAACTTTAGCCAGCCCACTGTGTGACGCAGACTTAGAAGTCGTAAGAAGATTAGTGCTTCAGGCGCTGCATGCGCCAATCAAGCGATGACGATTATGCAGCGTGAATGCATTGATAACGTTCTGTTTCAGTTTGATACCGATAACGTCAACAGCTGGCGTGTTGTGAATCTGCAGAAACCGGACGACAGCTACGTGCTGAATAAACAAATAAAAGAAAAAGAGAAAGAAGTAATAAAGGTTTGCCGTTTGCAGTGTTCAGGACGGTCTTTAAACTCGTTTACTGTCTACATCTCCAAGTTCGGGTTCCACACATTGTCACACGTTTCCTTCACACAAGCAATCGATCAACTGCAGGCTGCAGCAGATTGAAGGTATATATTAAGAAAACGATTCTCCGGCTCTAACGATTTCGGTCCTCTATACAGTTACGTAGGCCTATAGATACTGATGTTAGAAAACGTTTACAATGAAGTCGCTTTAGGGGCATTTTGCAGGTTATAAGAAACTTGTAAATTTTTATGTTCTGAGAGTATTGGCGGTGGAGTAGAATATTAAGTTTTGGGCAGCGCTTTTTTCGTAATAAATGATATTGTAAAAAATAGAAAAAAAAGTACAGACGCGTAGTTCGATTACCACTGTATATACAGAGTGGGCTATAAAAATCGTCCCCTATATTATTCTGCTTAAAATGCTACCGCACCAATTTTGAACTCTCTAAAAAATCTTTTATTTTCTTTTCTCCCAAAGTGCTACGGACAGACAGACGGCTAGATGGACGGATGCAAGGAATGCAATGTGCAATGCGGCCTTCTAATGAGAGGGCCGCATAAAATATTGAAGCATGCATACGCTCGTAGTGCAGTACTCAATGCGAACGTTCGTGTCTAAGCTGATTTTGGTCTCTAGTGCAGACTGCAGCACTTTGCAGCTGACTTACTCATAAACCTGGTGTTAGTCCGTCATTACTTCTGTACTTCCGTCAGGACCTCTCTCGCAGCACAGCATCAAAACTCTTGGACCAGTTAGCACCAAGTTGCACAGCTAGGTGTGAGAGGCACCTCTGCCCAAAGTCGTTACGTGACACCAAACGGCCGGAAGTCGAACTTGCTGGCGAGTCTGACGTCCTGACTGCTGCCATAGCAGAAAGAACTGGTTTCTGTGTTAGAATTAAGTCTTATCTGCGACTTGTTATTAATAATGTAGCCTACATTGCTTGCTGCGAGTCATGCTGACCATGACGCTAAGTCGCTTCTGCTGCTGCTGCTGCTGCTGTGACACTGTCTATATAATACGAGACACGACAGGACACGATAACAACATCTGTCATGATACTGGCCAAATGTTGCTATATAAAAAATCTGTTGTGTAAAATTAAATGTATTTTGGTCAACTATGAATGGAGATCGGCATGCAACACTGTGAGCAACAGGTGGTGGAAAATGTTATATACTAGGCATGACTGGACGTTCTCTTCGAAACGAAAGAAATCTAGATTTTTTTATTTTTAGATTACACTTCGGCCACACCGACACTTCCAAATGTTTACAATAATTCTTGTCTTCTGAACCATCACCCACCTCACTTTAACGTCTCGCCTGTTAACGTCAGTGGCCATTAGTATCGCGCCACGACGTCAACGTATTATTCTGACCGTATACTCATAACGCCCTGTGCATTACGCTCCAGATTCAGTTACACTCGTTAGCTGAAGGCGTCACTGCAACATCCGCATCTTATGTTTATCTCCGCCATGGGCTTGAGCTTTTGCTAGGCTTGTTTGTCTGTATGCCGGCAGAATGGCAAAATGTAGGCGACTTTCAGTGCGTTTTGGAAAGGATATAAAGCAAGAAACAGTCGAGCAGATCATGGCTTCTTTAAGATCCACTATCTTGGTTAAACATCGCAAAATTAGGGAACTGTTATTGGTTTATGCTGGTATCACCAGCTGCCGCCACTGACCTACTATAGCTCAATGACGACTGTTAACCACCAGGTGCATGGTGCGATTAGTTTCGGCGAAGGTTTGCAATCTTCGGATAATGTCTCGTAGTTATTATAAATTTTGTGATATAGGCTACTGTCAAATTTTGATTTTGTCGGGTAACAGGAAACGTAAGTCCCTAGAAAAGTTTTCACTGTGAAATCGAAATGCGGTAAAATTTGCCTTGGCGAAAACGAGAATATATGCAATACATGTAGTATTTATTTGCTTCTAACTTACAAGGTGAGAGTGCTATTGAGTCGACGAAGCGGTGACGTGGCATACATCGGGCGTGGCAACGCAACAACCAAAACACGATGATGCCGAGCTGCACTTCTGTCTGTCGCGGCGCCGTAAAACACCAACGCCAAGTGTCGCCGGCTTAACGCTAGGTGTGACATTAGCCGCGTGAGATGGGATTATATGGGATTAGCCGGAACTTAATCACTCCCACGACTGGATTACGACCTGCCCGGCAACGGGATGGCTCCTATAAACCCCACAGAACATTTCCAACTACTCCATATTTATCAGCCTGCGTGGACTGTGGAATTAAACAACAATCGAGATCGTGAAAGAATTTGAATAAAAAAGAGAAAAAAAGTAAATATTGGTTCATTTTGTTTAAAGTATACACACACCGAACAACCAAAAACAAAAAAATATATATGTTATTGTTTGATTAGCTTATGTCAAATCGAAGAGTTTGCTAACGTCTATATTAATCTAAATATGGATCTAAAGTTGTCAGTATTCAAACAACTAACATTAATATTGCACCACACAAGCATGCGCATGAACAGCAGTCGAGACTGTTAAATAATTTGAGTTAAGGCAATAAATATTTGTGCTTTTTGTCTGGAGGTTAGTTTGTGCCGAATTAATTAAAGTTTTTAGTATTCAGGAATTTGATAAAGTCGGTCTGTCTAAACACCGCAGATCACCACAGATCAGCTGAGATGGTAGAGTTGGTTAGGGTTAGAGCTAGGGTTAAGGTTAGGAGTAAGGTTAGAGTTACAAGTAGTGAGTGCCATCTTAGTTGATCTTTGGTGATCTGCGGTGTTTAGGCAGACACGATAAAGTTAATAAATGTGATCGCTTACATTTTGAACAGACATTCAAGTGCACACGTACACTTCATAACAATTTTGAAACATAAATTCTCCTGTAGAAACATCCTGAAATTGAACAAAAACTGGCGCGACAATGCCATAAGATAAGCCACAGATCTAAAGCTTCCTGTTGCCGTGTGAGAGGTTAGCAACTTGTGAGGCTTTATCCGGTTGGGTGTAACTAAACGTGTTGATGCAGAAGTAAATATGAGCCTGGGAGCAGCAGAGAGCGGGCGTCGGGCCGAGCCGATGTGTGGGTGGATCGTGGATCAGTTCTTAACGGACGGACAGCGAGTCGTGTTCTGTACGCCGGTGATAATGCAATCAGTGCATCTCGATCACACGGCGTGTGCTGGGCCTCGCCTCGACAGAGCACCGTCGTCGTCGTAGTCGTCTGACGTTCGACGTGACGCGCCAGTGGTCTGTCTGTCAGTCTGTCTGGTCAGTCGTCGCGTCACTAGCTGCCGTGGCCGGACACTGGGCGCCTGGTCGCAGCTGACGGGAATCCGTAATAACCGCTAGTCACTACTATCCACCCAACACCGGCTGCGTGCCCGACCGTGAGACTTCATGGTATATAGTTGACACCCACGACCTATCGCGACATGCTACGGTACCGAACACAGGCAAGATAAATATAAAGTACTGTAGGCCTACTTGATATAACGCTGATTACATTACATGACCAGAAGCGCTATACAATTTTTGAAGCAGCAGTTGATTGGCGTGGGCTTATAATACGACGGCGCCTTGTGCGGCCATCCATTGTTCTCACTAGCGAGCAATTGAATCCGCTGTACAGCCGGCAGACGTGCCTCTGGGTTAATCAACTACTGACGACTATATTGATAATTGAGCCGTTTGTTTGTCATTACTAATGTCGTAAAGCCAGCACTACACTAGTGTTAGAAGTCGTGGTGTCGGGCCTACTGTTGCGCATAATTCACTGTTTTTTTAGAAAACAGTGGCCGTGTCAGCGAAAGGATGGCCAGGCTGTGTTGGCCCGAGTGGCTGGCTGCATTGTGATGTACCAAAACCGTATTTCAGCGATCGAGGAATCACGACATCTCGGTGCTGTGTCGAAGCGTGTCAGTTTGTGAATCAGAAGAAGTCACCTGCGAGTGTTTTATGTCGCAAAGGAGTCAGGCGTTCGTCGCAGCAGCAGCAGCAGCTATCGCCTGGTTGCATGTACGAGTAATGATTGATGACGTCGATGAATACGACAGGTCGCCGTCATGTGACCCGCGCTTACTACCTCGCCGTAGAATCGCTTTAATTACTGCTCTTCTCTGGCCAATCGAACGACGATATTCAGCAGTGTTCTGCGTCACACAATCGTGACGGAAAAGCCGTCGAAGAAACTAGGAATGCAGTCAGCTTCAAAGCCTGTTGAGTTGAGTTGAGTCGGGTCGGCCGCTGTGATCCCAGCGTTAAACCGAATTCTAGCAAATGTATTTTAAAATTACTGATCTATGTTATTTGCAATAATACGACGAAAAACAGTGTCAAAGTTCTTTTTTTAGTATAAAATATGGTAAAGACGCAATTTTACATCTAAAAAGCGACTTCATCATGGCGTACCATGACACATGACATCATGATATACAAAACTCACTCGTCCACCCACTGTTGCGCGTAACTATTGAGAGATAGTCAGTTGTAGACTTGTAGTAGGCAAGTAAATAAGTCATTGCAAACGAAGTCCACAATTTGCTGTGTAAACTAGCTGAGTTGGTTATTCAAAAAAAAACATCTCTCAAAGAAACGCTGAAAGACATCGTGCTATGGGAACTCACGCAAATGTCTTGCCACTGAGTTTCTCGTCGTCAAACCATGACAACCGAGAAGTCCCGGACTATTGTAGTGTGGTGTAGTGTACTTGTCAGGTCGACTGAGACTGCAAGTAAGCAAATAAGTAACAAAATAAAGGTGTGATTTAATAGTTTGTTTAATTAATGCACCGCGTCTTCAACCCGGAACGAAAATGTCTTTAACAACCGTTGAAACTTTTCAGAATTGATTGCGGTTTGTTTCAGGTTAACTGGGAGTTTTTTTTCCACAGTTTCAGTCCTGCGGCAACGTTAAGTTGGTCCGACTGATGACACATGTATATGAAGCACTACTGGTTGTGAGTCTTAATCACTTGTGTATAATGAGTTTTATGGCAAGTTTCTAGCCGTTATTACTGCGCGTATATTAAGTTTTAGTTTCAGTATAGTAAGACTGTTGTCTTTGGAGCAGAATAATTGCGCACGGATGGCGAGAGGTGTGTCCGCGTGGTCGCGCATACATGGTGCAGTCTTACAGGACGACGACGACGTCGTCGTGGAAGACTGGTGAAATTTGGTTACAGATTGTTGGCAAGATTCACGACAGCGTCGCGGCCGGGCGCAGCGGCCCGGCCAACGACGCCGGACACGGTCGTAGGTCTTGTCTAGCGGACCGTGAACGGATGGCCAGGCTGAGTAGACCTGGGTGGCTGGCGGATCTTGTCTAGCGGAGTAATGGAGCTAGTTAGCATGCAAATAGACAGCGCCGCGCGCGTCCACGTTGAGACAATGTTGTCGTCAAACGTCGTCTATTCATTGTTGACGTCGTCGTCGGTGGTCTGGCTGGCCCGGCGGCGTGCTGTCGACCGAGCCTGGGTTGTTCATCACGCGTTGTGTCTGTCGACCAGCAGCAATTACTGTCAGACGCTGGACCACACCGCGCCTCGTTCTGTCCACACAGCGGCTCACTTCGTCACGCCGGACAATGCGCTGCTTCTGAAGCACCGTGCCCAGTCTAAATGAGTTCGCATCTTATTACCGAGCCGAATTATTTTCGCATCCAATTCTCATTGTCTCTGTGACGACTTTTTTCTTTTCGGTGTCACGGTCATTTTTCAGTTACTTTCATTTTAAAGACGTTCGACTTTTAACGGTTTTCGTGTACATGTAATTACTTCTCGCTCTGGTAATGGCGACAATTCCAGCTCAGGATGCTCTCCATATGCTAAGCATGCTCCTTAGATAAATTTTCTGATTACTTTTCCCATTCGTCACTTCTTTCTCAGCAGCCATCTTTCGCTAAACATTTTCCAGTATATCGACATTTTCCGTCAGTGTCACCTTATCTTTAACCTGAAAGCAATTTTATTTGCATCTACACGTAAATTACGGTAATTTTAGTCATGACTAATTAATCGGATGAGTAGTTTTACGTCCCGCTCGACGCAATTTGTAGTCATTTATTATCTGTTTGGTATTAAAAATGACTGAAGCAGCATAGTGTAAAGTTCAACATGCTGCTCACAAGCCTTAAACTCACTGTAAACTGCGTAAAACGTGCTTGCGTAAGGAACATTATTTACATTTATTTACATTTACATTCATTGCTGTATTTACAGTACGCAAATTTACTTTCTTACAGCTTTGGGTCTGTAGGAATCTGAACAGATGCTGGCAATCTTTGACGATTTTTATAGTGCCACGTCACGCAGTTGTAGCAGGCTGGCCGCCAAAATCAAACAGTGAACCAGTCAAGAAATCGCTGCATAAAACTATTAATATGCATGTGTGTCGACATGTTGTGCAGCTGTCCGCTTAACCTTTTATCTTTTAAGCTGAGAATGAGCAAAATAGTCACTCTTACTTGAGGAAACGTTTACGCCAATTTTAATTTCTATCTTTCGCCTTTTCTTTGCTCTAGAGTTAGGAGCTGGTATACAACAGACGGACGAACGGACGGACCGGCAACACCCGTAATGCGGCCTATTAATATGGCGGCATAATAAGCGAAGTGCATCAGCAGCAGCAGCAGCTAAAAGTACAGCGGAAGATCGTAGAGGACCTGTTGGTTTGAGCCGGTGATGTGGTGCAAGTATGTACCGACCGTGCCGGTGCCGGGTTTAATGCCGAGTCCAATGCACTCGCGTCGCAACTCAATTAGCACGTGAGTGACGCTAACGGTCGTCGCCATTGCACCGTAATGAACACACGATGTATTATATTATACTGAACGTCGTATGACCACGTAGACTGCAGTGCTATTCCGCCGTCCAACTCGTACATACTCTCTATCTCTACCAATATGTCTGCAGTGGTAATATAATCGGGTCGATAACTTCACGGGTGCAGTCGAGCGTGACTAAAGGAAACAAACAGTGGGTGAGTTTAGATTTCGCTTCGACTTTTATCTGAAACTAAAGTCTTAGACCCACAACATTTGCTAAATATGCCTTCGAAAAATTTTGTTTAGGCTTGAGTCTTAGACCAGACTTTGATTTTAAAGTCCAATGCACTTCAGTTTTTCTTCTCTATCCTCATTCAAGAGATCACTGAAAAATACTGATTTTACGCCCTATATGAAATGTCCTGTGTAGGCCTGCTGCTATTTTTGTGTATTTTTTTGTGTATTTTTGTGTGTTTTTATTGATTTTATTTTTTAACTTGTCTCAGTTGCTGTGCTACTCTCGTTTTTGTGTATTTAGCTTAGGAAGGCTACTGTAAGTG
>Ga0209367_1001038_pt1 | contig 32395 bp, 12 predicted proteins | sample WorMetLIZISLAND2_FD_187412 | JGI IMG/M metagenome (GOLD analysis project Ga0209367, IMG submission 187412) | Marine gutless worms symbiont microbial communities from Max Planck institute for Marine Microbiology, Germany - Olavius geniculatus... ...
ACACAACACTAAATCAGCCATAAGTCTGCGATTCTCAAGAGACTGAAGATTCAGCCGTTTAAGTCTTTGACCATAGGTAAGACAGCTATAGCCAGGCAGACGTTTGGTGTACCTTCGCTGAACTGCTTCTATCTTAGCTATTAGAGTTTTTGCCGTCGGGTTCTAAACGGGAGAGGCATATTCAACTATAGGCCTAACATACGTCACAAAAGCTTTAACCAACCAATCTACATCTCGTGACAAAAAGCAACGAAAAATACAGCCTGCCCTTTGATGGGCACGAGTAACGATGCCATTTATATGTACATCAAACTTTAGCTTAGAATCAATTCTGCTTGAACATTGCAAAAATACATAGCTGCAAAATGATACAAAAATATTGACTAGGTCTATTAGTATATTCATAGTACTGTATATTCATATTTATATTCATTTTTATTTAGTACCATAGTGCACATCTCAGATATCTGTACTACACGCTTAACTTTGTTAATTTTTTTTATTTCATGTACAGTGGAATATGAAGTTGGCCCCGGGTGCATTTTTGCTGCTAAAGTTGACTGTTTCATGTTTCAGGTGGTCTACAGGTACGCCAGCAACGCCAATCCACAAAAATTCAAAGATTAGGTAACAAACAAATAATTTTTATATAAATATTTTTCTATGCTGCTGTCTAGTAAACTTTCTTCATTGCATTAAAATCTAACAAGAACTAACGCAATTTGGCACTAGGCAGCATTGCTGCAAACATGCTATTTAAAAGCAATGAGAATCGTACGGGGGTGAGGGTGGGGGTTGGCAATGGTACCCCGGGCGTTTCTTATATTAATAGTAACCGTAATCGGTTTGACTACAATAATCGTTTTTACTGCAGGATTCATTTATCCCTGATAAACTCACTACCAGGAAGCCATGCCTATCTGAAAATGCCTATTTTTGCATTGCACGTATTAGCTTGGAGTTTTAACCCCTTTAATCTTTTTTGTTGGGGTAGCGGGGCCCCTGTTCACTACGTGGTTAATAGGTCACAGAATAGATGTTGTGGAAAAAGCGTACGTGGAATGCGAACTTTTACGGTGTTCGGCTTTAGAGTTTTAAGTTACAAGATGAAGGAAGACCAGACAAAAAGACGGATGTGGGAAAAGCTTATTGTGACTGGTGCTAATCCGTATGCGCGTTGGTCTGTTCTTTATAGGCTGGGTGCGTTTTCTGTTCACGTCGCTGAGTAAAATGCATGCATAGCTTTGTGTTCATGTTGAAGGTCTGACACATCCGGACACTTGGGATGATCCGGACCCTTGTGATCCGTACAAACGGGTGCAACTATCGTCGAGCAGTTGCGAATACCAGGACGTTCACGAGAACATTCTACAGACCGCCGGATCAAGCCTGAAGCAAATCATCAAGGTACATATGTTCCTATATAGCAGTTCATACCTACTTAAGTAACTAATAGGTATGATAAGTAAATCGTAATTTTGACAGATAAACAAACGACCGAAACAAACAACGGGGCGGACCGCAAGTAGGCGTATTATGTTTAATAATAAATTTTAAAAAAACTGCGACCAAACTTATATTTTGGTAAGAAGTTTGTAAGGCATAGCCAGACTCTATTTAAAACAGTTATAGGTCTAAAAACTGATTAATTTATTACATTGTGAGCTAACCTTTGTCTGTATGCGACAGTTAGCGTAGTTTCAGTGACGATCAAACGGTGAATTTGTGCTATGCAACTGTTTGCTATACGAGTGTTTTCATGTCTCGTATCGTAATTTAAATCTTTGAAACACATTCCGTAAAAATCCGTTTCCCGAGGAGAGTTTCTCTGCAAATCGGTGAATTGCAGCGCAACGTGATTTCTTTTGTTTTAAAATATTTACAATTCTTTCAGCTGTTTCTTATTTCTAATGCTTTACCAGTAAACTTTACGCGTCGTGTTGTGGGTGGCAGATTGAGCGCATAGAGAACCATAACCTGTGGCAGTTGTACATGGTGCACAAAGACACGGTGCTTAAGAACAGTCCTCCCGGCAGCCAGGTCGAACGACTGCTCTGGCACGGCACCGCTGTTGACGCGTTGAACAACATCTATGCCGGAGGATTCAACAGAAGCTACTGCGGCAAGAACGGTAAACAACAGACACAGTGTGATCGACGCGCTGTCTTAAACGCGTTTGAATCGCTTCGAACGAGCTACCTGCATGGTGCTTCTTCGCATTCGATGAAACATTTGGAGAAATTTGCTTTAAAAATTTAATAAGTTTGTGGATAAGGCCGGATAAAAACTAAATGCTGCTCAGTCGCACCGACTGAATATCAGCGATGTTAACGTGACCAGAAAAGTACAAGACAAAAGCCAACAAAACAAAAACCAATGCCGAAGCGAAAAGTTGGTCTGCTGTGGTTACGGATAAAGTTAGAGTAAAATTAGGCTTAGGGCTGTGGTTTTGCGGAAAACGATAATCAACAGGCCAATTGTAATTTTCTGATTTGAATGCAGCCTACGAAAACGCTACGAAATACTATAGTGTTTAGTGTTTGTCGCGCCACAACTATGCTGTACGGCGTCCTTGGCATCTTTGTCGTCTGTTTCTCTGTTTGTCGTCCGTATGTCACGAATGTATTGTGGCTAAACGGTGCGAGATAGGGCGTAGGGCGTTGCTATTGATCACTAACAGAAAGTCACATTGGCTTTCATATGACATGAAAATCATTGATCTTGGATGATCTTGAAGGTTAGTACTGCAACCGGAGCTGTATAGGCCTAGGCTGTAGCGCGTTTTTCCTAGCGACAGCTGGGCTTTCTTGTTATTTTCTCAATTTGTACGTTACTGCTTTTCTGCATCGTAAACACAGCTATTGGTTGTACGTGTTGCTGCATCTATCTAGCGACGCTGTATGGACAAGGCGTCTACTTCGCGGCTGATTTTTCGTACTCGGCGCAGAAAACGTATTCTCCACCAGATGACAACGGCGTCAAATACTCGTTCCAGTGCCGCGTGCTGACCGGACAGTTCGTCATCGGCCGCTCGGACATGAAGGAGCCTCCACAACGCCCTGGCTCCAAGTTCCGCTACGACTCCGTCACTAACGACATTAACAACCCAAAAATATTCGTCGTCTTTAAAGACACACAGGCCTACCCGGAATATCTCGTCTCTTTTAAGTAGGACTGACAGAAAAATTTAAACATGGCGTAGACGAAGTTTTGATGACGTGGATCCAGTAAACCGTCGTTAATTCTGCAGACTCCACAGGCCTGAATTTATTGCTGTGACACGCAACTATAGTTTTTATTTTAACCATTTATTTTTGAAAGTTGCATTCTTTTATAGCATTGCTGATATTTTTTCAATCTAGCAGACTTGGTTCTGTGTGTTTTAGTTGTCTGCTCTACTTGTAGTTTGCGACTTTGATTAATCAAGCCTATATTTCCAAGTGCACGTTTTAAATTTGTGCTCAACCGACACGTACATATACCTCTGCAAGTGACTACAGACTCTAGGATTTGCGAGCCCAAGACGATACTAACGCTACGAATGATGTTTCTTACTTGTTTTTCTTTTTATCTGGTTCTTTTGACAATCAACGAAGCATAGCGCACAGATAACGCCAGTTGCTTTTATCCGAGCGACAAAATGGAGCATTTTGGAATCACTATAAACGGTGTTTGTGCAGACGTTTCAGTTTTAGCGACACAGAGTGTGAGCTGATCACTATTTAGAAAGGACGTACGTTGTATTTGTAGTGTCATCGCTTTAGTGCTAACCGTATGCTTCGGAATGTGTGTTATGGCGGTAACTGTTAAGTAGTTATGAATCAGAACCTAAGATTGCTACACATGTACGTTGTGTTCCAAAAGTACAACATGTCAATAACTGTGGCAATTGTCACGGGATTTTAAAATTATTTAATGGCACACCTTGCGGCAAATTCGCGATAACTGGTCTTGCTACCTGCTTTTGAGGAAAGTCGCTCTAGATTTTCTGTAAAGAAATTATTGTTGTTGCCGGTCAATTCTGGCAGCTTTCGTAAACGAAAAAATGTGCATAACGCGACGCTCTTTCTGTTCACTGTAATAGCTTACCATTATATGTTGTTTGACGTAAATATCCCAAATGGCTATGAAATTTTTAATGACGAAACATTGTTTTGATATTTGTAAACCACCGCTTTATACACCGTGTCTCAAAAAAACTGTGCCACATTTATTTTTTGAATATCTCCGTGAAACATTGGCTGATTTTGATAATTTCTGGCGTGCAAAATCAGGAAACAACTTTGCTTTAACAACTATAGTTTTGGCCACTGCACATTAATACTGTTGCTACATTACCTTGTGAAATGCAGAAGTCGCAGTTCAGTCGTTAACAACAATGAATTCCTGCTGGATAGAGAATGCATTGGCTCAGTAAATCACTGAGACCACAAAATCATTGAAAATCTGTAACTCGTTTAACACTTAAGGTAAGTTTTCTTATTCATTTTAAGATCGTATTCGTACGTCGATGAAGTGAAATGACGCATCAACAACGAGTGGGTCGCTCTGGGCCAGCGGTTACTCAACGCGCTGTTGACGAGTGGCATCAGCGTCCACCGCTCGCGTTCGTGCTGAAGGAAAACATTTTGAGCACATTTTAAAAAGATGTGATGTGACAAGTGTGACTTTTTGAGAGATAATAACTGTTACCTATGTTTGTTGCTATTCAGTTAATCATTTCTGAGCCAAGGCATGCGCTACCCAGTATGAATTCATTGTTGGAAACGGCCAAACTACGACTTCTGAATTTCATAATGTAATGTGTCGACAGTATTAGGGTAAAATGGCCAAAATTATAGTTATTTTTGTCAAGTTGTTCTATGATTTTGTGTGCCAGTGCCAAAAATTATCAAAATCGGCAAATTTTTCACGGAGTTATTCAAAAAGTGGCACATTTTTTTGAGACACGGTGTATTTCGGTGTTATAACATGCACTTGTCCAACAAGTTTTTCCCGAACATTTTCCGACAGCCCATTTTGGGGGGCAGCTGCCCCTGCTCCTCGGCTACAAGGCCACTGTACAGTGCGACGCCTCGCCACTAGTAGAGTACGGCCTAGTCGTAGTCGTATATTGCCAGTTTGATGCTTGTGAACCGGGCCAGACGACGACGACGACGACCTCAACGTCGTCGCTGATTTGCTGTGAATCTCTCGCCGGTGTCACATGAAAATGTCTCCTTTATAAAAATCCGCCCGGGAAAAGATAATCACGGAGCTGATATGTCTCCCACTTATTAAAATATCGCCGGCCCCATAAAACGTCTTCCCATTATAGGATCGCGGATTTTTGCCGGTAAATTGTCGACCGGGGAGACTTTACTAGGAGAGGGGGCGATCTATAATGAGGCACCGGCACGTCTGTCCGTTCGTCCGTACGCACGTCCGGTCGTCACACAGACGCTGCTGTAGTGTACGCCCGAGCCGCGTGTTTGTCATTTCATTAACGCCGGTACCGGTGTCGCAATACGATGCAATCAGCGGCTTGACGACCTTCCGTCGTATAAGCAGCTAGGCCGCACACGAAGCTCTGTGTCGCATATATACGTCAGACGTAACTGAAGTTTAACGGCAACGTTCTAGCGACGTTAGGCGGCGACGACTGTGGTTTTCATTTTCATTTCATTTATTTGCCGACAAACAACACATCTAGTTATACGAGTACGGTTAGTCAATGCGGCAGGTTAGGCCTACGTGAAGAATGGCAAATTCGCCAGTAATGTATGGGCGCTGGGATTGACATAAATTTGTCAAAAATGACGCAAAGATGCTAAGTACAGGATGGATAGACTGGCGATAACGTAAGTTCATAGAACGTTTGTTGGCATGTCCAACTATTCGCACAAACACGAACGAGCAAAAATTCAGCTTTCTGAGACGGCGAGGCTTACGTGGTCGTAATCGCACTTTTGTTAAACGACTCCGTTGCTTGGACTGCTGCGATGCTGAACGACAGATCGCCAGACTCGCATATTAGTTCAGTCGGCTGTAGGGGGCCTATACGAACGGCACATTGCGTCGAGTGGCGACAACACCGTTAGTACGCCGGCTGCTCTCTAGAGTGCGCATTGAACACCGGCGCAATGTTTGACCGAACGTTCGCTCTGGTTTATGCCAGCGCCGTCTCGGTGGATGCTGAAGACGAAGACGCTAGCCTAGTTGGGATTATACGAGCTGGCCAAATGGCGTTTCATTGTTCCGACGATCGACATTAAGGCATACTGACGACCGATATTATCTAGCAGAAACAGTGAGCTTATCCGTTACAAAGAGACTTCGTGTTCATATCACTTGTTCATAGTAGGCCTATCGCAAATGTGAAAGTTTTGTGCAGAACATTCGCAACAATGTTTTGCAGATGTTTTGCGTTTTGTTCGTTCAAAACACCGGTCTAAAGAATTCGCAAAAACGTTGAAAGGTGAACAGATTTTGAAAAGTGTTTTATGTTTTAAGTGTAGTGTTAAAACGTCCATGGTTTGAATTGTAGGGATATGGTTGAGGGTTATCTTTTGGTTGGTAAAGTTGGCTCAAAATTGCCAGTTTACGCTGCTTGGAAAAGCGGCATACATTTATTCCCGAGATTTTTTAATTACGAGTGCCGAAAAACGATGACGTTTTCACGTCTGTTAAAGAATATATCAGAAAACAAAACAGCGCGGTTCGACGTTATTAACAGTAACTGAATCAAACGTGTTATATAAATCATCTTGTTAACAGCGATAATTGTTGCACCAAAAAAACCTAAATAACAAAATCCTGTATCAAAAGCAAAATGTTAGTAGGCTTACTGTTCAGTATGTTGTACTACAGGCTTATTCTAAACAGCGTTTTTGTACATTTTCGCCGTACCGGTAACCGAGTGTAACTTTTTTCTATAAAAAAAATCACACGCGAAGCGCAGCAGTATTCCAATTTCAAACGTCTGGAGGTTTATTTCGCGCCAACCTGTGGATTTATATGACGCCAGTGAGTCGTCGCACATTTGATATGCGGGCGCGAGTGAATTGGCGCTGCTGAATGCGTGGTCTGACCTGCAGCTTGGCCGTTGGGATAGCGGCTGCAGCATAAAAGTGGCGGCGCCGGCAGTTGGCGACGCGGAATTTGCAGAGAGACATGACGTCACGCGAAGAGGCTGTACGGATGGATACCCTGCAGCCGCAGTCTCAGCAGCATCTGACCGTCTGTAGAGCGTCTTCGCTACGCCGAACAGGGTCGTCCCGACGATCCAGCTGGAATGCCGACGACATCGACCGCAGATCCACGCATTCACTGCGGGTGGACGTTGACGGGGTCGACGGTCACGTCCGCACGCACTCCATCGGCAAGAAACCGTCCGGACTGTCACTCAAGACGGCCTGGAGACTCAAGTACCAGGACTTAATACCCGACAAAAGTCTCACTCTCAAGTCGGAACCGTTTCAGTAAGTAATGGTCTTCTGCTTCCGGTCGTTGGTGTTCTCGTCTGTCTGTCCGTCTTGCGTTTGCTTTTCTTTTTTGTTTCAGTCTACTGTTTGTTCTTCTTTGTCGCTTTTTTGTTTGCGCTCACAGCAGATCGCCTTTTCAATATTTTATAACGCTGAGTTCGATTCGAGAAGATATATAGCTGTTACTGCAAAAACGTGCACGTAAATGTGTGTGCTCATCGTGCAAAGCAGTGATTGTTGCTAAAACATTCGTGTTGTCGTATAGTTTGTAGAGTAGCCGGTTAAGGAAATCATCTAGCAGTGCATAGGATTACAGTGCTGACAGCGTATATAGCAAGCATTAAACGTGCACATCGCGTCGCCAGTGATAGTTAATAATGCAGGTTCAGAGTACTGTAGACAAACTAGCCCGGAATAGTAGTACAGTGTAGTGATCAGTCAATCGATGTCTGTGTCACTCTGTATAAAACTACTGCATTACGCGACAGATATTAATCACAGCATCGGCATTGTACTACATTTTTTTCTCAGTCATTTACCGGTATTTCTAAAACACTGAATAATTAAATTGCATATGAATTAGTCACATTTTTCCAACGGACAGAAAGGCCAGTGCCATTATTCATATTAGTTAGCACTATAGGCTGTACTGTGACTTTAGTATTGAATATTAAGCCAACTTACTGTTTGACAACTTTATTTTACTGTACCTGTGTTCTATAGGTGCTTCTTATGTCGTTATGATGCCATTTGTCAAACTATTAATAATTCTGCATTTGGCAGCAGCGTTGATTTGAACAACGTGTCATAATGTCATTAACGTATCTAATCACTCTAATCGCTATAGTCACCTTCGTAACTCACAGCTGCGTGCCTATAAATACTGAGTGCAGACATTTGAACATAGAAGCCTATTAAAGGTAGTGTAGCAAAAGTGCTTAAAGTTTCTAATGATTGCTTTGTTGCAAATTTGCTGCTAAATATGCAACTGAAAATCTTCGGTTAATACCTCCTTTGATGAAGTCAGGACAGAAATATGTACCTCACGTCTACACTGTGAGACATAAAAACACACCAAAATTTATCCATCATAACTTGAAGGTCAATCATCGAATTTTAATAATTTTTGGTACAACTAGGTTTATTCCAGATACAACTGGCCACCAAACGATTGTTTAAGTTTCTAACTCATCCAACATATGCTTTTGCACTACGTGGGAAAATCAAAACACATGAAATTGGCGTTAAAATGAACAAAAAACGCCAAATGCCATTCGTGACATTATTGATAGTAACATAGAGAAGAATAATAAGATTTTAATACTTTTTTGTATGAACATTCCTGACACAACTGAACATCAAATGGCCATTCATATTTCAAGCTCACTTAACATCTGTTTCTGCATTACCCGAGGAAAAAGAACAAATGCAACATGGGTTGAATAAGGGAAAAAATCAGTAAATTTTGTTAATGTAGGTAGCTGCTAACAGTTTTGATCACAGTTTATTTGACAATGTTTACAGTGTTTTTCTGCAGCGAGTTTGTGGGACACTGTTTGAATATCAATGAACAATTCAAGAAGCAACTGGTTATATCTGGAGCAGAACATTATCAGCACTGATACTAACGAATAGAGAATGCATTTCTCTGCTTGTGTTTACACAAATGGCCGATATTTTAAATATTTACTGTCAGCAGTAAAACACATAAACAATTAGATAAACTGTCAGCCAAAATGCTAGAAATTTAGACAAAATGTGTTAAATATGTGTTATTTGAATCAAATAATGATACTGCATTGAATAAAAAATGTAATATTTTGCTTGTTCTTTTTTCTTCAGGTAGTGCAGAAACAGACGTTCGGTGAGGGTGGAACATAAATGATGGCTAGTTGTGTCTGGAATATTCGTACAAAAAATTATTAAAATCTGATAATTATCTTCAAGTGATGATCGATATATTTCGGTGTTTTTTATGCCTCACGGTGTATAGGTTGCCTTGCACAAACTGAACCGAAGCAATTTTTTTCGCAGATCGTTGTTAAAAACAGCTCTTGGGCAGTCAAAAACACGTGCATAGTTTTCACCCTGTCCACTTCGTTCTGCAAGAAAGAGCGGCGCCCACGATGAGACAAGAGTTGTGTGTTCTAGTGCGTCTGTCGAAACTAACTGGCGCTCAACAGCTGCGAATGATGAGCAGTTGAGCACGTTCGATAAACAGTAGAACGGACGCAAGGTCCGTATGTAAGGTCCGTACGTAGACGCGACAAGGCGTTTGCCTCATCACCAAACTCTCAGAGGATCGCCGTTTGGAACACGTCGTCGCTGCTGCAAGGAGGTGTCGCTTGGGCGACTCAGATATTTACTAAACTCACCGTCGTCACCACCAGTCCGTCCGTTTCTCCCTAGATTCGCGGCGTCACTTGCCGGGAATAACTAATGACTCGCCGCCGGCTGGCCGGGACTGAGAACAGTTCATAGCGACGACGCGGAAACGTACCGTAAGTTCTTCTTCTCGCCTTTATACTGTTCGTCGTTACGGTGTCCGTGATCTGACCTCGAAGCTGAACGTCTTGGTAGGTCGCTTTCAAAATCAGCTGTGATACGGAGGGAATGACGAATTGTGGAGTCACTGATCGATAAGTGACATTTATTCCACAGTGCGTGCCGTGTTTTGTGTGTTTCTGGTTTCTACACAGTGTATGCGGCATGTGGAGGGCTGTGTGTAGTAAACAGTGATCGTGGGAGCCTTTCAGAAACGCAAAGTTGCAGCAGGTCTAATATTTTGCTTCGTAAAAGCACAGACACAAAAAAAACCGTTGTGCCAGTTAAACATGTTCTGTCGAAGTCATTCTGTTCTTTCAAGTTGTCACAATCCGAAGAACGAAACAGGAACCGGCGTGTTTCGACTGTGTGTAACTCCAGTGTCTGCTACAGGACGCCACATAGTGTGGACATATCTCATCTCAGCTCTCAGGCAACCGGATAACTGCAACTAGATCTCTCCGTGACGGGCAGTCACACGTGCGACGATAAATAAATTATTGCGAGAAACGATATTTTGTCTCGTTAATGGCTCCATTAGCCCAACGCCAGTTCAACGACGCCATTTTGTCTTCGGGCGAACGAGGTCACCAGCACAGAACAAGAAATCCCAGCGCGCGTCGCATTTCCGACTTTGTCGTTTCGTTTAGGTTTTCTTGTCACTTTAATTATTCGTTTTCTCGCGGTTGTCTTCATAGCCCACTTTTCAGAGCTTTAAATATATCAACGCGCAATAGAATTTAACGCTTATCTTAACTGCAAATCAGTAGACCTAAGCATAGCGTGCAGCATACAGTCTGTATAAATCATTCGTACAACACTGCTCAGTCTAAGACCAAGATGCTATTCGTTCTTAAACTGCATGTCTTATGACATGCTATTGCTGTGTTCTAGTACTTGGGCTGTACATAACAGTGTCTTGGATACTTGTACTTGTATCTGCGTCTTTGGTATTTACAACACGTCTGCTCAATGTTATTTTGAGGTGAAATTCTGAAAACCCTTATTTTGGGGGTTCAAGGTCGTTCAAGGTCATCGATATTGATACGCCTAAAAACCTTGTCACAAATGCATGTTAAGATAAGCAGCATGTCTGTGCTTATCTGCAACTGTTTTCACGCTGGGCGAGCCAATAGCAGTACATGCTATTTAACTACAATGTAAATTTCATAGTTTGTAGACTTCATTTGTCAACAGACACATGTTAAATTGAGTGTAGTGTAGTGTAGTTGAGTTTATATTCAGTGTTTGTTTCTATTGGTGTATTTCTTGTAGTGTTATAAATTTGTATTGCTCACAGCAGTGTATGATGCACGGTTAATGCGTCTCATTAAACCAGTCATTCATTCATTCAAAATACGAATTTTTAGGGAATATTTCTTTTTGACGCCATCGTTTAAAGGAAACCCCCTTACCCAGGGGCATAAAAATTTCGTCAAAAAACTAGAGTTTTTGCGGCAGCCAACAGTGAAGATTTCATGATCCTAGCTTGCGCCGTTTTGATACAATCGCAGTGTGTGACGGACGGACGGACGGACAGACGCATGGACGATGGCTAAGACGCGCGAACCATTACATGCTGTCGTGCGTAAAAAGGTATTCCTTAAGCCTGTTAGGCAATTTAGGCTGCGCTGTGAGTTTGCCCATTTTGCCGGTGTTTGGCTAAAAAGCACTTACCAGTAAGCCTCGTGGAACAAATTAGCGGCATTTAGGCACTGACGGAGTTGTCGTTATTTATCTTAACAAAAATTGCATTTGTTTGATTTGGAAGCGAAGTTTGGTCTGTTACGAGCAATTGCTCCAACTGTTGCATGCGACCGGACTGAGGTCAGCAACTTGCACATCTATGATGTCGTGTGGCTGACTGTCACAGTATGTCGCCTCTAATCAATCAATTACAGCGGAATTCCACGCACCGTTTGTCCTGCTCTGCATACTGATTGATGTGTGGAAATGACGCCGTGCAGTCTTCATCGTTGTCGCGTTGAGCAACTCGATTTATTGCAATGTCACCGGCGTAATCAACCGACGTCTATGCTGACGCTTCAGTCGCTCCGCCTAGCGGTCAGTCAACTCTCTAACTGTTGAGTGTTGACGCCAGCTTCGACGCCTTCTGAGACTGCTTTGTTTGATATCGAGCCATGTCAGCAGGCAACAAACATTCTGGATATTCTTCAGGACGCCGCATTCGTTTATATGTGTCTCTTAATTTAGTCAATCGGAAACTAAACTAGGACGACGTGAGATTCACGAAAAACGTACTCGAACCGACGCCGGAAATAACCCCTTTTTGGAAATAATCCTTTTTGTTGTTCATAAACGATATTCACATAAATTGTTGTGCGTGATACCAGTTAGCAGTCTTTTCTCTGCAACTGTGCATAAAACGAGAAGGAAAAAATGGGAAGGGAAGTATTGTGGACTACATTTGTTTCTTTCTTCCAACTTCATGCAACTGGCATTTGGCCTTTATCTTGAATAGACTCGCGTGTATAGGTGTAACCAGAACTGCAGATGAAATGAAAAACAAGACAAAACATGACATACCGCTGAGCATGTAATAACGTGGACCGACCGTATTGACCGCATACTCTCCATGCAGTCAGAAACGGACCTACCACCACTCAGTATGACATTACTCCATGCGCTCTTTTGTCATATAATGCATTCGTCGCGTCCTGTATATTATGTGCACTGCATTCGTACAGATATGTATCGGATAGGCAATGTGTCCGATATATAGCAAACGCCGTGAGTTACGACTGCAATCGTGATCACCATTCTATACGTTCCACCGTGCTATCTCGTCGTCACCGGAGCGACAAGTAGAGGCGGGTGCCGCAAATGTCCTATGACTCGATCCTAAGATTCGCGAAGGATGACGTATGAACACAGGGGACGCGAGGGCAGAGTATTGGGTCTTCAGACCATCGTGTCAAACGGGTTTACTATCAGAACAATAATTCCGGTGTTAGCCGATCAAAATGTTCTCGAAGTCACATGGCACGACTTAAGTGTATTTCTGGTTTCACCAAACCAAGTTTTTTAATAGAAAAGATAATGTCTTGTGCCTGTGTAAATTGTCGTCAGTATAGGGCCTCAATGTCATATATTAGTTAGGTTTGTGATGTTGTAAAACTTGACAGTAAAGTCCTACATTTAATATTTATTATGGAGCTTAGGCCTATTTGCGACTGCGACGACTGCTTGTGACTGTTTATTCATTTGTCTATTCGCTAATCACTTTTCACACTTTATTTTAACAGTTGCACAAATGTACAAAACTGGCGATGATCGTGGTTATTTTAAACACTGGTATAAGTACTAAACGAGAAGTACAACATCGCTGACAACGATTTTCGTTACACAAAGAGCTTGCATGCTGCAGAGTGCAGCGCCGGCAGCTGATGTCGAGCGATGATGACGCAATTTGCTAATGCGTTGCGCTATACTGTGAATTAAAAATATTTGTCAGCAACGTTACTCTGCATCGCCGCGCCAGCATGGAGTATGACGCTATACGCACTCCGTTAAGCTGACTGAGATGAGAATTAATGTAACGGCCGTCGATGACCTGTAGAATCTTAGTCAGAGTAATAAGTGCGTCATAAGTTATTGTTGCCCGACAATAATAGCCTAGGTTTGATCTTATTTCTGTAAGTTGCACAATCAGTGCTGACGTCGACGTCGGACCCTACATCGCAAAATCTCAGTGACCCTGAATTTTACGCTACCAGACGGTAAGCCAGCGAAGTTGACGTAGCTCTGGGCTAATCTAATATGTATAAATCTCAACACCGTCTACACTGTAGTGTATTATGCAAATGTAACGAGGCATTATACACAGTATAATATATAGACCCATGATGTTGAAACGTAGCCTACTTATTTTAAGGCCGTGATCGACGGCGTGTTCTGCCTGGACGCACGTGCATGTGATATAGCCCAGGTTACAAACGGGAAACGCTATCAGTTGTCACGCTTGAGCGGTATGATATTATGGGCGCTGCAATGAGAGATAGGAGAACTAAGTGTAGGTCATGAAATAGGCTTAAATGGCCCTTTAGTTCACTCTGTCAGTGAACAATATTATCGGTCACACAGTTGCGCAGTATTGAGCATACTTGGCTCTGTGCTATGTCACATATTTTTCAAGTTACCGGTCCTGACGTGAAGCTGGTCAGTGACTTTACAGCAAAGGTGCAGTTCGGTGACTTATTGCTGTCTAGGAGATTGAAGTTTCTGAATGGACTAACAATCAGTGATAATGCTGTGTTTGAGTTCCTGACATTAATTTTAATTGTACATTAGTTGGACTACCTTGTACATGGCATTGTGCGTTTTCTTTCCGTTTTAATTCCGTTCTAATTGCTCTGTTTCTGTTGTTGTATTTTCTGTTTTTTGTCTGTCTTGCTGTCACAAGTTGACGAATAAAGGTTTATATATATAACACTAGCGTACATCAGAAGGAATTGATATAAATTGAAAACCCTTTTGCACAAACTAAGCACTGTACCGAACACATGCTTATACACGTACAGCGAACTATCGCGGCTCTTACGTTCTTGTCGCAATATGGGCTCTGCACACATCTCGATCCGTATATATGCAGCGATCGGAAGTCCCCTGTTGCGACGCTTCTCGATTCATGTGGAGGCATTAATTCCACTTGTGACTACTAGACATCGTCGTGTTGTCTGCAGGTCGGGGAGCATGGATAACACGTATGGGCGACGGGACGACGCTGGCCGTATTGCGGTCGCGAATAAAACCGCAGCGCCCGCTTGACACCGACCTAGCGGAACATGTATATACACCGTGGTCCATAAAAAGGTGTCGTTTTTATTTTTTTGAATAGCTCAATGGAACATTAGCCGATTTTAATATTTTTTGGCGTGCAACATAAAAAAAGAAACTTGACACAAACGACTAGTTTTGGCTACCTTACCTTAATACTGTCGCTACACTACCTTGTGGAATGAAAAAGTCGTAGTTTGACCGTTTACAACAATGAATTCCTACTGAGTAGCGCATGCATCGGCTCAGTAAATTACCGAAACCACAAAATCATTAAAAATCTGTTACTTTGTCTTTATTTTGAGATCGTACGTCGACGAACTGACATGGCATTTAAACAGCGAATGGGCCGCTGAGTCATGCAGTTGTTGAACGCACTGTTGGCGAGTGGCGTCAACGTCCACCGCTTGCGTTCGTGCTGGAAGAGAACATTTTGAGCACGTGCTGTAATAAAAATGATGTGATGTGACACGTGTGACTTTTTGAAAGACAATAATTGCCAATTGTGTTTATCACTATCCAGTTAATCATTTCTGAGCATGCGCTACCCAGTATGATTATTTCTTGCTGTAAACCGCCAAACTACGACTTCCGCATTTTACAAGGTAGTGTAGCGACAGTATTAAGGTGAGGTGGCCAGAACTAGTCATTTGCGTCAAGTTTTTTAATGATGTCGCATGCCAAAAATTATTATAATCGGCCAATGTTTCACGGAGCTATTCCAAAAAATGAAAGTGGCACTTTTTATGGACCACGGTGTACATGCGAGACGCTGCAGACAGACGAAAGAAACAAGACAACGATCGCGCGTCGTCGCCACGTAATTACTCCCAGCGGCGCTCGCAGCTTCGATGCCGTTCTTCAAAGATGGATCTGGAGTGACCCGCTTAAACGTTCAGCTGCGGATGATCGACTAAACGTTTGCCGGATTGAGTGAACCGTTGCTATGACAACGGTCTCTGCAGCATCGATACATGCTGCATTTCAGAGTTATCAAGTAACGACGTTCCATGTGTCATGCAGCAATAACAGCCTGGCCACTCTTTCGTGATTAAGCGCAGTGGATAATGGCGATGGTTACGGCCATCAGTACAGAAATACAGCATTAAGTTCCACGTAAGAACAAGTCCCATTAATTGTCAAGATTGACGACATAACATACTGATCCAGTCGGATATGTTAACCAATTCGTGTATGCTGGCTTCGATGAAGTTGATTCTCGCCGGCTTGAAACGGATGACCTCTCGCGCACTGTGCTGAAATCTGCTTCAGTACGAGCTGGCCAGTTTATGCGCGCTTTTTTTTACAAAGTTTCACTAAACAAAGCAGTTTAAAAATAGTTGAAATCGATCCGTATTTGCTGAAGTTATCGCAAAAAACATATTTTGTTACGTTTTTGTGGGCACCGGGTTTGTGCTGATTCTGCATAATGTGCACATCTCCTCTACAAATAGGCCACAAAGACCCACAACACAACACTGTCGTCGGTCGTAGCCTGTGGATAACTGTCACGTGAGCAACAAATGTTTCTCTTTCGGTCCAGTCCGACGAATCGGCATAGCATCCAGCAATAGGTTCTAATACACGACGCAAAGTGACTCGGCCCAGATTGCATTAATGATAATTGCTTCGGAGGTGCATGGCGCAGGTCTACATATACATTGCTACAGTCGCCTAGTCGTCAGATTGGACTGCAAAACGACTTTAACTCTTTTGTTCTGACGCTAATGCCACACCACACAGCAAAAAAAACGGGTAATTACATCGCAGTATCATGTTCTGCATATCTTATACGAATTCGTTGTTGATTATTAATATCATAAAATTATTACTTGCGTTTAAAAACTTACGAGTAGCCAGCGTAATTTGTTTTTACCGATCTGCAGCTGTATTCAAATCTGGCATTAACATATCACAAGACAGTGTATAGCGACAGATTTATGATGATCTGCTGCTGCGCGCGACAATAAAAGAACCTTCACATTGCTCATTATAAAAAAACAAAATTGCAATTGATTGCTGTTATATCTCACCCAAAATTTGGAGATGTTTTTTGCGACTGTGAAGAGCGAAGACTTCATGCTAGACTATTCATGTTATTATCCTACTTTTAAAGTAACAAAATCTACATGTCCATTAAGTCTTAGATACTTCGTATGCTACAGACACGACAGCGTTGGCACTCGTTTAACGTCCGATCTAAATGCTGTAATAGTACAGTAGCCTAGTAGTTTAGTACGCGACCATAACGGTAGTGAAAGCCATTATGTCACAGGAACACTCAGTACGTCAACTGACGGCACGCATGCAAATGAACGGTCGTTCGCTCGGAGACGCTTCATTAGCGAAACATTCACTGAGGTTTTATAGTCGTTTGTACAGAGGACTGGCTTCCAGGGCGGTTCAATTAATCCAGAGCGTGGTGACTAGATTGTGATGGAGTGCCGTGCAGTATGCCACCGGCCGGACCTGTAGGACCTGTTGTAGCCTACGTCGAGCGAGGTATCTGCGCATAAAACGGCGCACCGTTTTATTGCTGCCAGCTCGAATATATTTGCACACATTGCGCAGTACGCATTCACATAGTACAGCAGCAGCCGCAAGAGGCGGCATTTGAATGAAACGCGGAAGTTCGTCCTTCGTCTAGAATTTGCTGCATGGATACAATAAGAATTTTCGCATTTTGTTTTTACAATATCTTCCACCAACTACTGTAGGTCCTCACAGTGCACATTTAACATGTAATCTGGATACTGGTGAGCTTATTAATATAATAGAGCTGCTAATTCCAATCGATTCTGGAGTGCATCCCGATGGCTAGAAATCGTACAGCATGGAAATCCTTCGTGTCGTCATCACTGGTCTTCAGTCTTCAGAAATTAGGAAAACCCAGCAGCAGCAGCAACAACAACAATTCATTCGAAGTTATTCATACTTTAGTGAAGAAGAATTGACTGCGAGTGGGTCAGGTCTAGAAGAAATGAATAGAGCGAAAAAAAATTGAAAACTGCACCAAGTCGGAACGTGACTGTTTGAATAACAATACGATTATGCGAGTCATGAAGGAAGCGGAAATAGGAACGAACGGCTTAGTCTGCCTTCTTGCGTTGGGAATTATTCTAACGCCCCTGGCAGTAGACTGGCATGCAGCGACAGTTTTTTTCATTACTATTCAAAATACGACTGCCTTCGATTACAGTGCTTTTGACAATAATTTAAGTAAGAAAATAATTCTGTCGCCGCAGTTGGAGGTATATGGATAGTTTCTAACACCGTGTATTTAACAGTCACAATATTTTTTCTTTTTTGTGTTCTCTGTTGCTCATGAGCTATGCCCAAAGTACTTGTCATTTATCAGCCTGTGCAATAAGTGCATTAAAAGTCGGTCAGATCATTGAAGACAAGCCAGTAGCGTAAGGGGACCAGCTCCCCAATTCCTCAGACAAGACGTAAGCACAGGTAGGCCTATAAACTGCACTAAATGTGTTACTTTGGTCAATTGATTCTCAAGAAGATAATTTAAATTATTGCTACCATATTTCATATCTTAAAGCTACAATGCACCAAATTCGATTTTGGCTAAGGCGCCGCCCCAAACCTTGGTGGGGGAGCTTACAGCGCTCTACCAAATTCCGTAGCTAAATTTTACAGAAGAAAAGGGAGAGATAAAGGCGAAAAACGAAAAGAAAGTGCAAGATTAAAGAAGGGAAAAAAGTTAGGGGAATGAAGGGGAAAAGACAAAAGGAAACCGAGCATTGTGTGTTATTATTCCCTGCGTTTGTCGCAGAAAGCTGGTGGAAAGAGCGAACGAATGGTTGTACAAAAACCAGGACGTTCAGGTGCGGTCGTGTGAAACGATCACTTGGATGTCGCACGATGCAAAGCGGCTTGGCGACGGAGAACAGATGGTGCTAACGCAGAGCATAGAAGAAGACGGCAGCACATCTTGTCTGCGAGGCTTCAGGTATATAGAAACCTATCACAACGATATACAGCGATAATTGCGCAAATTTACACCGTGTAAGTTATTTGAAATGAACGTTTTTGTGGTCTCGTGTAGTATAATTGTATATGTCATTATTTTCTTAGAATATTTTCCGCATTTTGCACTACATTCTTACCACAGTTTGCATTGCACCGTTTGCGCGTCGGAAAGTTTGCCTTTTTGTATGTCCGTCCGTCTTTGTCTGTTTCGTCCAGGGGTTTGTAATTCCACAATGTAAGACGGACATAAGTTTTTTTTTCACAAAGCTTATTTACATAATTACATTTACTGATTTTTTATACTTAATAAAACCACGAAAATTTCGTCACTCATTAAGGTTATTGTCATTCGCCACTTTGTTCTTCAACGTTGATTCACATAAGTTACGATTTAATGTAAAGAATAAAATAGAGTAGACGTGTACCGAATCTTGTGTCAATCTGGCTAATACTTTTATAGCTACAAGCCGTAAAACAAAATGGCCCCGATTTTGCGCCGTCTTGCAGTGTGGGTAGAGTAGCGGTGTAAAGGTAAAGTCCGGCACTACATTTTCTGCTTACGTGAGTCAGACTCGTGATCAGAAACGCTTTACAATCTCGCAAGTGGCCGCTGATTGCCATTGGCATGAGCTAATAATATCGCAGCGCAGTATGCGGCCATCTATTGCTTGCGTCAGCGCGCCAGCGAACACTTGGACAGCGGTGCTGTCACCAGACATACCACCGCTCCAATCAGCGACACTAAGACTTTAACCCGTAATCCGTATAAGCCACATACACATTTTTCATCCCGCTGAGGATAGGAGGCTGAGTTGACCTGAGCACACAGTAGGTTAGCACGCGTCTGTGGTGGTGTTTGTGTCATAGACTGTGGTTGACGCCAAGTGTGAGTGGAAAACCGGAAACGCTCAACTGTTACGACTTCGAACCGACCGGAAACAACGACCTGCGCAGTCTCGTGGCCAAAGTAAACCGGAAGCTGTCTCGGAATCAATTTAAAGGTCTATTCTTTTTGTTGATAATGATCAGTAGTTTTGAAGCTACTGCCATATTCAACCGTTAATGGTTGTCTGAAAATTAGGGCATATCATGTGCCTATTTTTGCTATAAGTGTATCATTTAGGCTATTACTGCATGAAACTGCACAGAAATGAATAATCTAAAAATAGATTGTGACGGTTACGTCTCTGCAGTAGTTACGTTGGTTGCTAAGATATGAGAGATGTGAATAGTTTGTTTAGTTTAATTTATTAACGTAAATCAGTGTAAAACGTAATAGATTACCTACTCTTATAAACAAATAAACGCATGTCCAGGAAAAGAATGTATTTTAATGGATCGAATTCTCATGTTTCAGGTTCGTTGTTACGAGTGGAGACTGTGGTTGTTCCGGTGGGTCGGGCAGGCCACCTAGACACTGACGTGACCAGATGGACGGAGAATAGCAACGAGGACAAGCTGTACATGTTCATACTGCGAGTTTACACGACCAGCAACCCCAGCGACGTCACCACGCTGAAACACATGTGCCTCGGTTGGTCTGCTTTACGCTAACGTTCGATATTCATTACGCATTCGTGCGTTTCTTCATTCAGTGTTCATTCATTCGTTTATTCATTGTTTTTTTTTCTTCCATTTAGCCGTCTGGTCGCCGACATTCGGTAGTTGTGTTAAATGATTTTTTCATTATCTTTCCCGCGTCCGGCTGCCTTTTATTTGTCAACTATTTTTTGCCTGTTCTAATATTATTAATTTATTTGTCGTTTTGTTTTTATTTACGCGTCAATTAGTAACGCGGTGATTTCAGTGTTTTGGCTGACGCTCCACTGTTTATGTGTTTGCTCCGTTCTGACTATTATTAGCGGCGTTTTGTACATTCTGTAATAACGTTTTTTTTCAATATTATTCAACTTTGTTCCTTTTTTGTCTTTTATACCGTATAATTTTTTCGATTTATTTACTTTGATTTACGTCTGAGTAATGTAAAAACATTAGGAATTTTTTTCTGTATTAATTAATGTTTCGAATATAACATGTAAAAATTGCATAGCCTACGTTAAGCATCTAAACATACATTGCAAAATAACAGTATGAAATAAAAACATTTAATACACTAAATCGAACAATAAAATGTTAACCAAAAATGTTGGTAATAATATCGCAAATAAGATCAACTTTTACAAAACACAACGATACAATAAATAACTAGGCTACCGCACCGGACAATTTTGTTATTTAAGTTTTACGCCTGGGCCGCGTTGCAGCAACTTGAATAAAATAGAAAGATGTAATTTTCAGTATTTTTGATTCTGACATTGACGGCCATACACACCGTCATAGTAGCGCTTAGGTACATTTTACATTATCAAAAAATTAAGTTATAAAAGCTACTGACTCACAGAACAAAATAATGTTAACTTTAAAAAGCACACAAATTGCAAATTAAAATTTACGTTATTAAAAATAGTAATTGTTGTTGTAATTTGTATAGACATAAAAGATTTCATTCCAGAACCTCTTGAAGGCGACGATTATGAAGGTTTTGAGACGCTGGTGGAGAAGGCGAACTCTTGGCTTGAGAAGCTGAACGGAGTCGTTCACATTAGTCTACAGTCATTGCTCGTCCAAAAGGACGACCGTAAGTTTGTCTTGCTATTTCAGCATATAAAACAAAATTTTACTACCATATGCTGCTCGAATTCTCAGTATTTTATCATACCAGTTGTGTTTTGTATCGGTTGCCTGGTTGGATTTCCTTAGGTTGGGTAAATATTTAATATGCATGATTTTTTCCACAATCGATAAGTACAAAAAAACTAAGTTTGACTGACACTATTTTGTAATGAAAATCTTTATTCACCATCGCTGGTAGCACAACAAAATAATTAAAGAAAAAAAATAAAATAAACGTATACAATAATACGACAAAATCAGTAATTGTTTGCTGTCCAAACTACTACTTGGTCGACTTGCAGTCTTGCATCTTTTTTTCGCTGACAATACCGCAAACACAAATTAATTATAATAATTATAGTCATTATAGTAATAATAATAATAATAATAATAATCTTAGGTTTTGTCGAATCGTACTAGCGTCACTTCTGCTGTATGTTTTTAACTTTTTATTATTTTACAACGGAATTTTGAATACTAGCTAAAATGATAAATGTGGTAGTAATTGTGGTGGCCACGGCCGTGGCGTTAGCGCTAACAATAAATTACAATTTATTGCATTAATTATAAAAGTCGTTTGGTGAACTGTAGAATGACGTTCTTAACTTCTTATCGCGCTAACTCTGTACGGTAGCCTACAACAAAGCAGCTGAAACACTACAGAACGCTGACACACGTGCCATCCTGTTATAGCTATAGATCCTATATATGTCAGTCATTTTGTGGCAGTTATTTGATGGTTTTGATGGCATATATCATCACACGGCTGCAGGACCGCACGCCGAGATGGGCAGCTCGTGCCAGTATCGCGTGACGGGCGTCAACAGTGACGCCCAGATGGACGTGTTTCGCATTCTGCGGCTAGCCGTCCTCAAGTCGACGTCCGCCGGTGCCACTGCGCCGATGGAAGTTTCGGGCTACTTGCCGCTCAACTATGAAATCTTTGCCGGAGAGACGCCGGTGCGACTACAGCAGGCCCGGCGAGGCTCTCGCGAGCCAGGCGAGAAGATGCGAGACACGTTCAGCAGGGTCACGACTTACCTTCGCAACTCCGGTAATATTAAAACAGCACCGGCCGCAGCGCGCCTGCATTAAGCAAGTCCTATATTTACAGCCGATTTGGTAAAATATGGGGCTTTTATATAAATTTTGATTTTTTTGACGTTGCTTTACAAAAAATTATACCACGAATTCAGAGTGCGGCAGTTTTGCTGCTATTGCCTGATTTGAGATACCTACGACTTTCTGAATTCGAAGCCTTTCTCTTAAAAGGGACAGCAATAGTTTCTACCTTAAAATTTTGAAGAAAACTTATCTGTTAATATTTTTTGCTTTTTACGTGCGACAGCAGAATGCTTCTCGTGTTTTAGCCATCGTCTACGCGTGCGTCCATCTGTCTGTCTGTCTGTCCGTCTGTCTGTCACATTCGTGATTTCTATCAAAACGGTGCACTGCAAACTATGATCACGAAATTTTCACTGTTGGCTGCCCGAAGGACTCTAGTTTATCGTGACAAAATATCGTGCCCGTGGGTGCGGAGTTTCCCCTCGAACGAAGGCGTCAAAGAGGGGTACCCCCTAAAAAGACGTTATTTTGCCGTTATTGACTCGTATAGTGTGAAAACGGTTGCAAATAGGCACAGACGTGCTGCTTATTATAACAAACACTGGTGACAGATTTTAGATTTATCAACATCGATGACCTTGAACGACCTCGAACCCCAAAAAAGGGGTTTTAGTGAATTTTTTCGCAATTTTTGGATGCAAAGCCCATTTTAACACTGAATTGCGACGAAATGGCTGGAGATAGACCAAGACAACCTGCATGCAAAATTTTCAGCATTAAACGTAGACTTAAGTAGTTTAAGTCCCAACCCCCTAGGTTCAAAGAGGCCGGTGTGGGCGGGCGTCGAAGACGGCTACCCCTCTAAAAGTGATTATTATACCCATATTGGCTCGTGTAGCGTGAAAACGGTTGCAGATAGACAGAGTCCTGCTGCTTATCATAACAAGCAACAGTAACAAGGTTTTTATTAATGTAAATATCGATGACCTTGAATGACCTTAAACTTTTAAAATAGGGATTTTAGTGTTTTTTTGCAATCTGTGGCTGCGGCGTAGACTTCAAGAGTGAATTGCGTCGAAATAGATAGAGATAGATCAAGCAATTTGCGAATAGGAACTTTTAAGGCTGTCGCATCTCTCATGAGCTCTGCTCAAATTACTTGTTTGTATTACAATTAGACGACGTGCGTCGTGGATGAAAGTTGTAAATGTGACTTGTTAATAGGTGTTGAGGTTATATCGGCAGAGACGATAATGAATCTACTCCAGGTAACGGACGAAGATGATAAAGGAAAAAGCAGCATCCGCTCACCTGAAGTCGTCACATTTCTGCTCTCTCTTAGGTAGGGGCCTACATTTTAATTTAAATTTTTACTTACACTTAACTTTTCTGCCACATTTATAAAATTGTATCAAGTCCAATCGTATGAAAATACGGTAACAAAACTTAGTATTAATAATACTAAGTATGCAGAAAATATCGCCGATGTAGGCCTATATGGCAGCTTAGGCTCTATTTTGTTGCTATTAGACTGGAAAACAGTATATAAAAAGTAAATAAATTGAAACAGACATCTAAAACGCATACAAAGCGACGTAATTTAAGTGAAGTGATATGGTTTAGTTTTTGACGAACTGACCAATGAGCAAGCAGTAATATTTTGCTCGCCCATTGGTCATTGGTTGTCAAAAACTAAACTGTGTCAGTTTAGTTTAGTTTAGTTACGTCGCTCTGTACGCGCCTTTACGGAAGGCGTCAGAATCAGGGGAATTGGCAAATTTTTGTAGGCCTAATGCAAACTGCGGAACCGTGAAAAGTGAAATTCTGCTGTGCTATCTGATCGATATCTGTGTTCGTGGAATGCTGGGAGTTGATATCGATCGTAATAAACGTCGGACGACGGCAGACGTTTTCCGTCGGGGAATGCGGGGTTCCTGTAAATATGCAGCAGAAATTCTATGGATGCATTTCCATATATTGACCGTGATCTTAATATTGCCGCGCTGAATTTACGATCTTCAAACAGGATGCGCAACCCGAAATTTGCCTGCTCGGACTGGCCACGTATTCAGATGCAGTATTTACTTCTGTAATTCTGCTGCATCGATTTGTCTTTTCCTAGTCTGATTATTAATACGTAATTAGTTTTCATAGTCACGTTATCAGTCGATGACTTTTTTCGTTTACTTTTCTTTTTAATTACTCTGTTAACCACACAGAGCCACTGGCGTGTTGATTGCCTCTGTAGCTAAGTAATGAAACCGACTGTCTCGTCAGCAGGTGAAAATATTAGAAGAAACCTATTGGGCACCTTAGGCATATAATCACTACATGAGAATCGGAAGAATATCATTATAGGGCCTATGTACGAGACTAGGAGTTTTTAAACCGTAGACTGCGCTGAGTGTTGAAAGTTTGTGTAGTTTGGAGGTTTCCCTTTTCCCGATTTCTTTTCCCGTATTTTGTAGCTCATTATCTTTTGCTTTTCAGGCTAACGCTTTTGTTTCTATGATACAGTCTTGGAATTCGGTAAGTATGCATGTGCGACAGTAAACGAGTACACAAGATGTGCTTGTTTTTACGATGCAAATTTGATGCGAATTTTGCGACATTATGCATGCCGCACACACTAACACATTAAGGGGTTGGGTTTAATCAATCAACCAACTCTAGAAGGCGCTAGTCTGAGTGCACATCTCCGCCAACGTAAAAGTTTTCACAGGAGGGCGCCACCGTTCCTGTCGGTTAAGCATTCTTGTACACAGACAGACAGACGCAACGACACGCAACGACGGACAGATCGACCAATCTCATAATCTCCTCCAATGTTTACTTCGTTTCATTGGCGGAGATAATCAGCGGTTTCTGAAGTAACCTACGTATTGCAAACTACTAGGTCCACTAAAGAAGAAGAGTATAAATCCAGGAAATAGTCGGACAAAGCATTTGGTGAGAAGATGATTGAGTTTTGAGACGCCGGCGTGTTTCGTCGTTCGTTGCAGGTTGTTTGTGACGGTGCCGCGGTCGTCGCGCAAGAGACCTTCAGCTAGTCGGTCGACAGAGGGTTCGGTCTGCCAGGACGATGCCGGCGCCGGCGGTGGGCGTGATGCCCCACTGTTCCTCGGTAGCATCGTAACGCGGCGCTTCAAGTACCGCTGGCTGGTGCTGGCACTGATCGGCTTCAGCGGCATGGCGGTCATCGTCGCGCTTAGCGTCGTCTATAGCAACAAGTGACCGACCGAGTGACAGTGGCGTAGACAAGGGGGCCAAGGCTCCTGCAATTTTAATCTTCTGCTAGAAATAGATGCTTGGGACTCAGGAAAATAATTAAAAACGTTGCCCCACATCTCATATTTTAAAGCCATAATGCACCGAATTTAATTTCGGGTGGCTCTCCGTTGCAGATTCCGCCGGTAAGCTCACAGCGCTTTCCCACACTCTTTAATTGGAATTTAAAGATTCTACTTCTAAGGGGAGCTAGCGGAGGAGAGTAGCGGGCAGGAAAGGGAAAACGAGGGAAGGGAACAGGCGAGTAGGAAAGGAGAAGGAAGGGAAAGTAAGGGAGGAAAAGAGTGGCGAGGCCCCCCAATTCAAATTTTCTGGCTACGCCACTGATGTTGACTTTTTGCCTCCTTCGATCGTTGCTCATGTTTACGATCTCGATGTCGTTCGTAATCGTGCTTGAAACGTACTGGTAACTAACTGGTTCGGAGCAGAAGTTGTGAATGTTTTCCGTATCGCTGCATCTGATCTGGGTCACTGGGTCACTCCTGTAGTGAGCCAGTTTCAGTCGCAACGTGGCCGGGGAGGAAAAAAGGGAAGATTAATTGCTGCTTCACTAAATATTGGGTTGTCAAAAATTCGTCTGAAAATCTTCTTGTTGTCGAAATATTTGCATTTAAATTGCAAAATTTGGGACTGAAATACTTTCAGTTCGAAGAAATTTAGCGGTAAAATTGAAACTTTAAGCACCCCGTTGGAAATCTGTAGTGTCTGTCGGAAGTGCAACGCCCGGTCCCGCCTAGTATTTTTTTTAACCCGCAAAGCCGCTGGCCAGCTTACTCTGGTCACTCATGGCGGCCTATACCCCGTTTACACGATCGAGCTATGGTAATTAGCATGCTAATTAGGAGGGCGGGCGGGTTGTAATTGGTAGGTCTATATAACACGTGATCAGCTGTGGGCCAAACCTAGACCTACATTTGAGCCAGGAAGCGGGGTTCCATCAGGCCTGTTTGATGTTTGCTCGATGTTTGTTCGATGTCTGCTCGATGTTTGCTCGATCGTGTAAACGGGGTATTAGACAAAGTCGCCGCATATTTACTCATCTCGACTGGAACACCTGCTTCAGCCTGCTTGCATATTTAATGCCAAGCACTGACTGTCAACTCACGACTTGCGTGTACTGTAACGTGGTTGTCGTAAAGGCTGCAATATGGGGTTTTCCGTCCGTCTGTTGTCCGTCTGTTTGAGGTCTGTCACTGTCATTACTGTTTCCTAACACGTAAACAAAAAGTAGTAGAAAAACAGAATCAGCGTATTCCTCGACAGAAGTAACGTGTATATTCAGTTCAAAATTTTCAGGTCAAATGTCTAGCTAACTGGACGTGTAAAAAAACTTGCAGAAAATGACGCACGTTTTGCGCAAACACTCCTGCACAACGGCAGTGTAAAGTGAACTTTCAGATAAAATTTAAAATAACTAATTTTTATATGTGCATAAATAGAAGGACGGCCGCATAATATGTCAGCACTGGGCCGATATATTTCTACTCCTCGCGCGCTACGTTCCTAACGTAGCGAAGAGGAGTATATGAGATCAGTGTAATATTGACGACCGACCGACCGACGACCGACTTCTGTTCCTGGTAGAGCCTCCCTGGAAGAACTTCAAACGGCTATATCTCCATAACGGTGCTAGATAGACGCATGGTCACTATGGACCACCCATAGGAAGTCGACCCCCGGGAGTCGAATGGTGACGTGAACGATGACGTCACGTGACCCCAAGGTCGTGACCCCATTATCTTTGAGGCGCCATATCTCCATAACGGTGGCAGATAGACGCATGCGTTGTGGTATAACAAGACAAATGGAAACTAGTGTCATCGGCCATTATTGGAAATTTTTTCTTCTCATTTCCTAAAATCGGGCAATATTTTATGAACTTCGGGGAGACAATTTCCAATAACGATCTCCACACCAGTCACTATTAATATAATATTAAACGGGTCTCAATTAGACGCCTGGTCCCTAATACAAGCCGAAAGGAACGAAAAAGCTTATAAAAGAATACAAAAGAAAATGATGCGCACGAAGAGTACATTAGATTGGTCACAATCTAACAATATTTCTTGTTCTCTTTTCAAACATTTTTAAAAAATAAGGGATAAGACAATTAATGGCATATTGGCTTTTGATTGGATGGTTCACATTATGTAAACATGGAGTTACGTTTTTGGTTTGACAGCGGTAAGAGATATATCTAAGTATACTGTAAGATGTGGATACCAGACAGATCTGGCGCTGGAATGCTTTGAAATCATACGTAGTAGAATAGTTTAAAGTTTACAAACTGTTAGTTGGCGCCGCGTTTATCATCAAGCAAGCTTTACTAGCATTTTTAGCTCCATGGCACATACGCTTAGGATATTTTAATCACACTTTTCTTTGATAAAAGTAGGCCATTTATACGCCTCTAAATTTGGTCTACTAGACTAACTGCGGCTGACAAATACATGGAGCCGAACGTTATCCCAAAATGACGATGACATCGTCTAATAAATCTATTTATTATTTATTAATATTCATTAATAAGCTACGCCTATCGATGTTGGCGATGTTACTACGAGACAGACGGGGACTGCTGGATTTATTTTGCTTAACGTTCGCTGACGATTGAATAATTGAAGCGCCGCGCCGTGTCATCGTCTATTTGACTCTACTGCCTTGACTTTGATAGCATACTGTGCTCTATGACGTTCATATAGGCCTACGGAGTGGGCAAAAAAGTAGCCCCCTAAAGTTTTTCGCTGTTATCTCAGCAACCATTTAAAATTGTAATTTTAAATTTTACAGTTTTTGGCAGTTAGATGTAAGACGTTTCAAGAAATAATCCTGTAAAATTTCAGATTAAAATCCACAAGGTTGCTGGGGAAACAGCAAAAAAACTTTATGGGCTACTTTTTTGCCCCACCCTGTACGTCGTATTACACAATGAATGAATAAATGAATGATTTAATGAGGCGCATCAAACGTGCATCAAACACTGCTGTGAGCAAATACGAAATTATAACACTGCTCAAGAAATTATAACGCTGCTCAAGCGAATGTGTACGACTTCTGTTCAAACGCTTCGTGTGTTTGTGTTTGAAGTTGCTTAAAAATAATCTGCAATTGCCAACTTCAGTCGACTTGATACGAATAATCTCGAATGCCACGCCCGTACAGTGTATAATACGCATTAGTATGCAGTGTATGCATGCACCTGTTACTTCCGGTACCGATTTGCAAAGTCCGCTTTTAAAAATCGTGCAAATATGCCCGCTAATTTAGAAGTTTGACAATTTTATAATTAGGAACACGTGTACCAATATAAACTACGCTTGTCTGCTAAACTTATCCCGAACGTTTGACGTTTGTTGAGTTGACTCGCGTCGGCCGTCGTAAGTGTGAATTGGTCGTCAGTTGTTTTTGCAAAACTTCAGAAGACTAGCATGAACGGTTTACACAAAACAGGTTAATTTAGAGAACAGTTTATCCAGCGAAGATAACAAACGTGGCGGCACGTTTTGACATGGCCATTGGCCACGCAGAGGCTGTACGTATAGTGTCAAAGTGTTATGGTTAAAGCCATTAGTAGCCATAATAAATATGTTGTAATTGCTACCATTTGTTGTGGTGAATAAAGATGTTCATAGCGCGTGGCCATGGTGCTCAAGTGCTACTATAAGCTATGATGTCCTTGATCATAGTGGCCATACTGGTGGCGACGCGCCTGGAAGAGAAAGATACGGAGAACAATGGAAAGATGACATCTGGACGGCATCTATTGTTTCGTCTTTTGCTGTAAGTATGACGTATGACGTCACACAGTTACAGTGACAGAATGGGCGTTTACGTTGCTTCATCAACGATGCATGCCAGCTGTGCACGTCAAAAAATGAACGTTTTTCTTATCAGCTTTGCGGGTTCGTTTTTCATCCTGAACTGTATTGTTCACAACTTTCATACATAGGCCTATACCGCCATGATCTAATTAGAGCCTCTTAGTCTACTTAAGATACGCTATCAAAATCATTGCATAAAATAACTACGAATACTAAGAACGTAAGGTGCAAAATACATGTAGAACAGTTACTGCAAGCACGGTTCAAGAACGAGAAATAACGTTTTTTACATTTGCAGCTTTGTGTTATATTTCACTGACTATTCGACTATTTCCATCACTCTGTCACAACGGGAACGAACCCAGAAATCGCTGGTAATAATAACAATAATAACTTGAGCAAAGCTCACGATACGTGCGATAAGCCTTATAGTAGTTTCTGTTCGTTGTCTTGGTCTATCTCCAGCCATTTCGTCGCAATTCACCCTTGAAGTGTGCCAAGTACACCGCAGCCGAAAATCGCGAAAAATTTACTAAAAACCCTTTATTTAGGTCGTTTAAGGTCATCAGAGTAAATACTTTAAAAAGCTCGACACTGTTTTTACGCTAGGCGAGCCAATATCGGTAAAATAACCACTTTTTAAAAAGATAAACCCTTTTGACGCTCGTGTGCGCAGGCCTTTTTGAAGCTAGGGGATCGGGACTTAAAACTGCTAAAATCTACGTTTGATGCTAAAAATTTTATACGCTGGTTGTCTTAGTCCATCTCCAGCCATTTCGTCGCAATTCACCGTTGAAATGTGCGCTGCAGCCAAAACTTGCGAGAAATTTGCCCAAAACCCCACATTTGAGAGATAAAGGTCGTTTAAGGTTATCGGATGTTGATAAAACTAAAAAGTCGTGACTAGTGCTGTTATGGTGTGCAACATGTCTGTACCTAGGCCTATCTGCAACCGTTTTCACACGAGACTAGCCAATAGCGGCAAAATAACGTTTTTAGGGAGGGGGTACCCTCTCTTTGACGCCCTCGTTTGAAGGGAACCTCTTCACCTAGCGGCACCAAATTTCGTCGCCAAAAGCTATAGTCCTTGGGGCAGCCCACAGTGAAGATTTGGTGATTTTAGCTTGCACCATTTTGATACAGTGCCCCAGTGTGACAGACAGACGGACAGACTTGGGACGTGCCCATGCCATGGCTAAGACGCGCGAAGCATTCTGCAGTCGCGCGTAAAAATAAACCTCGAAAACAAAAGCGCTCATTACGTATCGTCTTTCTCTGCGAGTTCTTATAGCAGTGTTTTTGTAGGAAATAATTAAAATTGTTTTAGTGCGTTTTGGCAATGTCTGGTTAACAAAAGTAATGTTTCTGCAATGACGGCTGATATCGAATTTGAGCATTAATTAGCTATGCAAAGATGTTGTGTACAGTGATCTGGTTTGTCGACAAATTCCAGACGTCTGCTGCTTTCAAACTGTTCCCTTTAAATCAGATGCGACAAATTCGTCAGTTAGCTAACCCTGGTGCAACAGGTAAACTTTTTACCAGTCGCAAGCACTTTTCTGTGCATTAATAATATTAACCGTCAGCGATAGCGTGAGTAGGCCTATTAGGCCTATAACCACAGCGTGATTTATATGATCTCTGAGCATGAACTATAGTGTTATTTGCGGAATTGCGGGGCCGTATTTTCGAAAGCCTCCAGAAATGCATTTGCCGCGTCTAAAACAATTTTGCGTCAGCAAATTAAATACCGATATTCAAGCGTCGCATATTTTAATCAATGTACCGGTAAATGATAAAGCTAAGTTTAGTACTTAACTTGACACAGCGCTGTTCATGGGCGCAGGAGCCGGGGGCGCCGCCTCCTCTCCAGATTCGGGCAAAAACGCAGTGAAAAATTCTGGCAAAGAAAACTAAGAAAAAATAACAAATACGGAACAAAGATAGCAAAAAATTGTTTAACGTTGTGAGGTTGTCTTGGTGGGTTTGATCCTAGGTCTACCGCTCAACTTAATTTAGAGTTAACCTAGGCCTAATGGTATAGTAACTGGACACAAAATTAAAAGTAAAACGATCATGTCATTTAATAAGCAGAATATTTTTAGCGTGCGAATTATCATGTAAATGCAATGCCAATAAACGAAACTAGAACAGATATACAAACAGACAGTCAAACAATCAAGCAGTCTCAGCTGCTAATAAAAATATCTCAATCAAATCATCAGACTGTTCAGCTTCACCGTTTAAACAGAGATATCACATCGACCTATCTAAAGTCAGATATATACTGACGAATAGCTCAATAGAACGGATATTACTTGACAAACAACCACAAGCAATATACACATAACTAAGCCACACATAAAGCAAAGGGCTTAATATCTGTGCAGAGTTTAGGAGCTTGCACACGGGTCTCCTCCCCTCGATAAGCCACTCTAGGGATCTACGCAGGCCTCCCAATCTATCAATCTATTGTCGTTCTTTTCAAGCAATAGCCGGCTGCCCACCGGATTCATCTTCCAGCAGGACAGCGCACCAGCACACCTAGCGCGCAGCGCAGGAAACTGACTGCGGGCCAACTGTCCAGATTTCATCAGAAAAGACCAATGGCCTTTAAATTCGCCGAATGCAAATTCGGTGGACTATCACGTGTGGTGTGCAATGTTGGAGCTTACCGCAAGCTTAAAACAAAGCCAAAAACAATCGCGGAACTCAAGGAATCGCTTCAGGTTATCTGGAGCAACCTACCACAAGGACCGA
>Ga0209367_1001040_pt1 | contig 32371 bp, 14 predicted proteins | sample WorMetLIZISLAND2_FD_187412 | JGI IMG/M metagenome (GOLD analysis project Ga0209367, IMG submission 187412) | Marine gutless worms symbiont microbial communities from Max Planck institute for Marine Microbiology, Germany - Olavius geniculatus... ...
TGGTTTACCTGCCTACAGGCAGTCACCCATCGCAGTATTAACCGGGCCCGGCCTACAGTAACTTCGCTGATCGGATCAGACGCGTTACCACTACACCACGCCTACCGCCCTAATCAGTTATCCCCCCCAAAAAAAAATCATTAAAATTTATTTCGTTTATAGTTTTTGAGTGATCTTGCAAAAACAGACAAACAGACCGATAAAACAATCCTCCTTTGTCTGACTCAAGAGTAATTAGGACTACTGCGTTTTTACGGCATGCGTAACCAATGGGATCTGCTTGAACACCGCATGTTACAGCAGATCACTGCAGATCAACCGCGAATCAGCCGCAGATTGGCTCAGATCCAAGACATTGTTTCTAGTAACCGCAGATCAGTTTGTGGCATTGCAGATCACTGGTTTGAGCTATTTTTGTGGCCTAAGCTGATCTGCGGTGATCTGCATGGTCATCGACTTAAGCACGTAGCCAGGAGAGTCTGATGGCTTCGATGAAATTAATTAAACCTCCCTTCCGTTGGCGTAAACCAGGAAAAATTGCCTGAAATAACCACAAATAGCTAAAAAAAAACGTTTAAAAAATTAGGATACATGTCGGATATTGATCTGCAGTTACTAACATAAGCAATTTCTGGAATATGCAGATGAACTGCGGGGTTTAGGCAGACCGTACAGGGTGGGCCAAAAATGATCCAACTTGTTTTTGTCAGAACTTCATCAAATCTCAACCAAATGTGATAATTTTTGGCATACGGATCGCCAAGATAATAAAATTATGTGAGGTACACTCACTGTCCACCTTATCTAATTTATGTCAACGCACTGCCGTGTAAAACGCAGATGCTTCAAACTGTTGCATAAATCTTATAGTTGTTGTCACCGTAACAGTTTTAACGACTTAATTCAGCACATGATAAATTAAAATGTGATTTGTTTAGCAGAATTATAAGTTTGTGTAACAACATGCTTTCACATTTTTAGAATTTATGCGGAAAATGTACACAATGGCTTAGACGTAATGCCACGGCTGATAGCGGCATTAACAATCAACTGATCAATATCACAGCACTCATTCATAGATTAGATGTGTTTTGAACTCATAAGTCAACTACTTTGTTGTCTGCAGCGTAGAATATTTAATATATTGTACCACAAAATTATTAAATCACGTGCCATTCTCTGTCGAATTGATAATGAAAAGGTGAGCAATCTGATACTGATAATCACCGCGTAATGTACCAATTTGGAGCATCTGCGTTTTACAGGGTAGTGCATTGACATAAATTAGGTGAGGTAAACATTGAGTGCACCTCACATAATTTTATTGTCTTGGCTATTTGTGTGCCAAAAAGTATCAGATTTGGATGAGATTTGACGACATTCTGACAAAAACAAGTTGTTTTTGGCCCACCCTCTAATTAATGTTGTTGATCTCATATAACAACAGGCTTTACATAGACCCTTTTGTTAAGGCTATGTTTGATTTATTCTTTTTTATTTATAAAAATGACAAAAAGCTGAATTCATTAACATGGCACAATAAAATACAATATTTATCAATGAATGTCTTTGACAACACGATATAACATTAAGTCTATTAGTTTTACAGTGACTAAGCCTATAGGCAAGAATGTTGAAGTAATAGAACGTCTGAAACTATTCAGCTAGAAAAGTCTCTGTTATCTGTGATAAACCCACTACCAGGAAATCACGCCTGTCTAAAAATTTCCGATTATACTTGCTACCTTTGTCCAGTTTTTACGCGCTTCAGCATGTGATGCGGCGCCACAAACTTATTAGCTATCGTAATTTTGTCCGTCTGTCGGTTCATCCGTCTGTCTGTCGCAACCCAGTGAGATAAAAACACCGGGTTTTACCATATAATTCGCGTAAAGTGTATAGTTTTTTTGTGACAAAATTTTTCTTTTGCTGAATGAATGCTTTTTGAACGGGGGTGTGAAATAGGAGTACTTACTAAAATACGAGGTTTTATTGAGTTTTAGGCGACTTCGGGCTGCCACACACAGTTTTAGAGTAAACTGCGCCGAAACGACTAAAAATAGGCCAGGCCAACCTGCACGAAACATTTTTGCCATTACACGTATATTTCAACAGTTCAAGTATCGACCTTCTAAGATTAAGAAGGCCTGCGCACGCGGACGTCAAAAAGGAGTACCCCTAAAAAGTCGTCATTTGCCGTTGTTGGCTCATTTCGCATGAAAACGGTTACAGCTAGATTAGACTTGCTGCTTATCTCAACAAGAAATACTGACGAGCTTTTAGAGAATATCAACAAGAATGACACTGAATGACAGTGAACCCCCAAAATAGGGGGTTTTAGTGCTTTTTGCGACTTTTGACTGCGGCGCAGATTTCAAGAGTGAAATTCAGTGAATGGCAACAAAATAGCTAGAGATACGTGTAGACCAAGACAACCTGCAAACAGAAACTGCCATAGGCTGTCGTGTGTCTCATAAACATTAGCTCAAATTTTTTGTTTGTTTACAAACAGCAATTTTTCGAAAGTTTCTTGAAAACATTTTTCAGAGCACTGATGTGCACTGCGCTTAAGGAGCCCTCGTGGCGGTAATGTCTTGCAAAAGCTGACGTTTTAGTTTTACTGACTTAGTTACTTACTCTATTTTAGAGTTAGTTACATTCCAACATTTACTGCATGTTTGTTTGTCTTTTCGTGCATTTCTATATTTGATAGAGTCTAACTTTGATGTGTCACAAAGTCGCCGCATGCAAAGCTGCGTAAGTGTTTTAAATTCTAACGGAAATGAGAGTGCAGCAGAAAAAGAAACGAAAGCATGATACGAACCTGTGCGATAACTTGTAATCGTGTCTGAGACGACGTCGCAGTCGCCCGATGATGATGAGTAGCTGTTAGGAACGACGTCGTGCGTCTCTGAGCCGTGAAATCCTCGCCGTTATATGCAGCTCGCACTCCGCCAATGGGCGTGGGTCGAGATGACGACGACGGCGACGGCTATTCAATACAGACACCAAGCCGGCTGACTGCTGCTGCGGCTGCGGCTCCAGGGACTAGACCGAGTTCGCATCTTAACATCATCACCGTGCCATCACGCCGATTTAACCCTTAACTATGATTTCCAGCTTGCGATAAGCTCTTTGCACTTGTACTTGTATGTCTGTATTATATCATAACTAATTTTTACAATTCTATGTTAGGTCGTTTTTTATGTTTTGTGTTTCTGTAAAGGTTAAACTTTCAGTCACGTTATGATGTGCAGGTGCATTAACTGGAAAGGCCGTCCCCGAAATGACGTATACTGTGTCGGGTGAAACGTTAAACCTTACTCAAACACTCACTCACTTAATCTCATGTTTGCTTGTTTTTTTCGGCTTTTAGTTTTTGCTCAGCATTTTTCAAATTTGTTTTAATTTCGTGCGCAGAGTACTGATTTCTCTGCTAAGTTATATTGTTTTATGGTCAGTTAGAAACCGTGGTTTTCGTGCTTTTTGGTGTCTTGCAATTTGCTTTTTGTGCACTTGTTAATGCAGATTTTCTATCTCAGTGTCCTAGTTGGCAGTTATCGTGCATGATTTACTTCTGATTTCTACTTGTTATGTTTCTTTTTCGTTCTGCGTTGGAACGCTGAAAGCCTCGCGTAGACGTGATGTAACATGAGCACTACATTTGCGTGTACATAGTTGTTTAATTGTCAGTGTCCGGATGTAGGGAAGCCCGCGCACAAAAGCGATACGTGACAAAGTGATGCTCTACGGAATGTATTGTCAGGATGTCTAATTGCGTACTTCGCAGCTAACTGTATTCCGACGACGTCTGTTTATCAGTTACAGGCGAGGTTGCTTATAGTAACGGCAAATTACCCCACCACCAGAGTCTAATGCTTCGATTGTATGAAAAGCAAAGCTGTTAAGCTTCGAGTTCGGTTCGGTGTATGACAAATTCTCGATTTTCAGTGGCGAAATAATGACGATAATTTAGTTTTAAAATTCTGTAAATAAAATATATTATGCTTCTTTGAACTATCGAAATACATATTCGGCAAAATAAAACTGTATTAATCGGTTTTGTACCATATGGACTATTAGTGAAAAAATACTAAGGTCCATACCTATATTCAATCTTAAGCCCTCTGTACTGGTACTGCTATACCGTAAGATGTGTAGTTTGTCTTTATTTAAAGGAAATGTGGCTATAACTATTATGCGCTGTCATGCAACGGTTTCTTTTGAGTCTATATTCATTTGTGTACGTTGATCGACCATACTCTTAAAGGCCGATGATCATTCTCATAATGCAGTGTCTCTCTGAATTTCTGTTTTCAGTTATATTCTTTAGTTGTACGAATAATCTTTCGCTTCCACTCCTGTGTGTTATTGATTTATTTTACTGTTTTCTGTGTTCCCGTTGACAACATTTGACTTGTACAGTCAAGCACAGTCAACGCAAGTTGCCAGCACTCTCGTGCACCACGTGGCCAAAATACGGGTGGGGCTAAAATCCGTGCTGAAACTTCTTAAACATTTCTGCAACTTTTAAAACTATTTTTCAGACAGTGTGCGGTAATTATTAAACGAAATTTTTTTGCAAGCGAAATAAGTTTCCAATAGTATTAAGTTTTAAATGTGCATAAATGATTCGACGTGTGACATTCATGTCCTCCAATCAGTTCGTCTGCGAGATATCAGCAAATTAACGTTATCTGCAACAACCGAATACTGGCTAACGAAGACATTGAATTCAACCAGGGAGTCTGCATGCGACCGACGTCCAGGAAATGAAGACAGTGACTTCTAGTTGCGCGAAGTCAATAGTGCTAAACTTGTAATTGCCGACGTAAATCTTTTTCTGCCCGTTAGTCTTAAGCGTAGGTGTATCGTGTACTATTTGTGAAGTAATTACACGGGCTGATTTCCCGCCCCGGAGCTCCGACGACGACGACGACTTAGTCCTCCAAATTCTAGATAAAATACGTCGCCCACGACTTGATTCGGTGATTTTTTTTGTTCTATCATCAGCTCAAAGTGTGACGTCATCCGGAAGTAGGGTGGTAAACTACGGGTAAACATAGCCGTGCTCACTGCAACAATAAGACGTGTTGTGAAAATGTACCTCATCGGGACTGCTTCCTCCTATAGTCGCAAAAGAAGGTCTTTTAAGCCACACTCTACAGTTCTAGTATTGCTACTTCCTTCGTTGGTTTTTTAAGATATTAATTCATTTAATGTAATGACTGATAACGGTTCGTCGATACCGTACTTAAAACATTATTTTTTGCAAAACCACATTTCAAATGCACAGGTCCGATTTCTTGGTACGAAAACTGTTTTATTATTTTCATATTTCATATTATGCTAATACTTTCACTTTTTAAAATGCTATTGTCTTCTTAAGTTTAACAACTATTTGCTTTTCGTTCTTTATTGTATTCGGACATAAATAATGCCGAATACTGTGACGAATACTTTTCGCAAACACATCGTAGGCCTACATGATGATGCATCCGTATGACGCCAAGCATATACTCCATCGGCCAAGCTCGATTAAGCTTAAATTACATTACGCCGACTTTGCGACACAGTGTCGCAAACGCAGATCGTGAAAGTTCGCGACACAAATCATGTCGCCGACTTTCAGGATTTGTGTCTTGTGATTTGTGCGATAAAGTCCGCCGATTTTGTCGCCGACTTTCCTCGTGCATTGTAATAAACTAAATTCCATTTAGAGCGACACAAATGGGTTTGCCGCAGACTTGTCATGGACTTTGTCGCAAACATTTTGACATGTCGAGATGGTTTTTGTTCACGACTTTCTCCGCGTGGAAGTTTCAGTGAAAGTCGGCGTAATGGAATTTGGGCATTAGTACACAGCCAATTATCGTCGCGGGATAGGTTGAATGGGAACCCATTAGTGATGTCAGTGCGAGATGACTATTCATCGTACGAAATGGTGGTGCCGGTATCGATGCACGAGGACTGAGACGGTGCGAACAAGTTTCAGCGGCTGGCGCGCGACGAGCTAAAGCGTTAACGACGAACGCGTGTTGAGATCTTCACGCGACTCTGACTTTTCCTCTTTTTTGTCGCCAAGGATCTAACGCGAGTTACTGTAACTGTATAGTCGCATTTCTGCGTAGACAGGTATATACGTATCGTTTGATGACAAAGAATAGTATACGTTCTGTATACTAAAGCATTGCGTGCATGTTAGTGGGCGTCTCAAGCCACGCAGTTCTGACCGCATCGACAGTTTGTATTAATATTTACCAGAATACCAGAAGCCGCTACTGTAGGCTGCTAGAATGCCTACGAAACAGCCACTCTTTCGCCGTTTCTTTCTCGATTTTAGCGAATCTGCCTTCTGCGAGAATCACTGTAAAGCAGCTGAACTTCGACAACAAACGCATTTTTTAGTTTTATTACGTGCGAAAGCAGAATGCTTCGCGCGTTTTAGCCATCGTCTGGGCGTCTGTCCGTTTGTCTGTCCGTCCGTCTGTCTGTCTGTCTCTCTGTCACACTCGTGATCTGTATCAAAACGGTGCAAGCTAGGATCATGAAATCTGCCCCAAAGTCACTAGTTTATCGTGACAAAATTTCGTGCCACTGGGTGCAGGGGTTTCCCTCGAACGAGGGCGTCATAGAGGGGTACCCCTTAAAAAAGACGTCATTTTGCCGTTATTGGCTCGAATAATGTGAAAACGGTTGTAGATAGGTACATACATGCTGCTTATCATAACAAGCACTGGTGACAGGCTTTATGGATTTATTAACATCGATGACCTTGAACGACCTTGAACCTCTCAAAGAGAGGTTTTTAGTGAATTTTTTCGCAATTTTTGGATACAGCGCACGTTTCAACACTTAATTGCGATGAAATGACTGAAGATAGACCAAGACAACCTGCACACGAAATTTTCAGCACTCAACGTAGATTTTAGCAGTCCAAGTGCCGACCCCCTAGGTTCAAGGAGGCCCCGACGCAGGCGGGCGTCAAAGACAGCTACCCCCTAAAAAGTGGTTATTTTACCGCAATTATCTCGCGTAGCGTGAAAACGGTTGCAGATAGGTACAGACATGCTGCTTATCATAACAAGCACTGGTGACAGGCTTTTTGGATTTATTAACATCGATGACCTTGAACGACCCTGAATTCCTCAAAAAGAGGTTTTTAGTGAATTTTTCGCGATTTTTGGATGAAGCGCACATTTCAACACTGAATTGCGACGAAATGGCTGAAGTTAGACGAAGACAACCTGCGTGTGAAATTTTCAGCATTAAACGTAGATTTCAGCAGTCTAAGTTCCGATACCCTAGGTTCATGGAGCCCGGCGCAGGCGGGCGTCAAAGACGGCTACCCCTCCCAAAAAGTGGTTATTTTACCGCAATTATCTGGTGTAGCGTGAAAACGATTGCAACTAAGTACAGACATGCTGTTTATTGTTAATTTTTGCGATCTTCTGCTGCAGCACAAAATCCAAGAATGAACTGCGACGAAAAGGCTGGAGACAGACTTACAGTTTGCGAAGAGGAACTGCTATAGGCTTTCGCGCGTCTCGAGAGCATTAGCTCAAATTTCTTGTAAATGTAAGCACCTAAAATTAGCGTGACTATCTTAACATGTATAAAGTACTTGTGATATATATGCAAGTGTTTACTGAGTCTACTAGCAAAAGCACGTTGACAATCGGTCAAAGTCCGGCGTTGATGTGTACATTAGTTTGGTGTTTTGTTTTGTTTTGACCCACCGTGTATATTAGTCTACGTTATATTTACGTATTCATATATCGTTAAGTTATATTACATTGTGGCTTAGCCTATATTACGTACACCTATATATATTGTTAGGGATTTGGGTTACATAATCTAGTGGGGGCGCTACGACGACGTCCGACATGAGCCTATAGCGGGAAAGGGCGGCGGCGTAGCGGGATGATTGGCAGGTAGCACCTACAAGAGGAAGCGACAAGACAGATCGGGGTTCTTTGCTACTGCGACCGTACAGGCGCCGTATCGGAGGCCGGGAGTGCTTACGATGTTGAGATGTTACTGTGTATATAACTGTAATATACGAGTACGAAGAAATTCGTCTTATTACTCGGCACACACTACCATTTATACAGTAACTGTGCACTTCCTAAGCGGTGGATGGTGTCCGTCGTAACATGTATCACACATACACTAAATTTTAATCTTGACAAAAAACAAATAATTTTTTAATGCGGAGTAGGCTAAGCAATAATATTCGTCAAATAGGCAACGTGTAGTCAGCCTGAAGCCAGAATGTATTCAAGAGATTGTGCACGGTATGCAGACAGCAATAAATAATCGGTAATGGTCACAATATTCAGCGCCCGTTGCTTATGCACGCAACCAAGAAGCATCAATTTCCTCTGGGTGCCATCGATTGTTGCACGTTCTTGCTATTTGATCGATTCAAGTTGTTTGCTTAATCTGCGTCGCTATAGCAGCAACAGTTGTCGCATTTCCTCGCATAAAACGATCTGCATTTATTTTTTGTCCATAATTCGACGGCGATAAAGTGATGCAAAATATAAAAGTTTGAATTATGATTATAAATGTAGGCCTATGCTAAATAATGCATGTGCGAACATGACTGTTATCAGCTGTCTTGCACTGGAAAAACAGATTCATGAGACGCAAAGCCTATACTACACGTATGACAGCATAGACATAGCCCGCGGAGACTTTCACTTTTGCTATTTTGCATTCTAACCTGAGAACATCAGTCGTAGAGTGCGAACGCTATTGTGTATTTGCATTTTTATGCAGTGCGCGTGTTTGTCTTAGCCTATAAGCGTGCCGTTTAAATGTCTTTAAACTCAACAAAAATGTTATGTGTAAAGATGCATCTATTTAACCAGAAACATAAATATTGTACTGTTATTTGTTCTATTTCTTAGACATTTTTTCCAGTGCAGAGGCTAGGACCTACGTTTATAAAACCTTGTGTTTTACCGCCATTCTCGTGATTTGCGTAGAACCAGCCAGAAATGTCGGGGATATCGTCGTTTCTTTGACCCTATTTATCTTTGCACCTAATTATTGACCCGTGTGAAATAGGTTTATACTGATTGTATAGCAAAAATGTTTCACACGTAACTACGTTCAAAACACTTTAAAACGTTTGCAAAAATGTTATAGGCTAGGCCTAGTAGGCTACGTTAATTTGGAGAAACGCGCACAGCTTAACCACGTAGCCTAGGCCGAAATGGTCACATGTAAAACAGTTTTGATAAAAGCATAAAGTAAAAAATAATAAACAAAAACTTCAAACAGATAAGAGATTTTTTCAAAAATTGCGTAGTAGTGCATAAAGCTAATGTTGAAAGTGAAATTTTGGGAGTGGACAACTCGACTCAGCATTGATCGTCAAATGCTCAGTCATTCGGCAGGTGACGCCACGTCACCGTATAACTTCAACACACTCACTCGTGCATATGTGTCATAAAGAGCCCAAAACTGTTATCGGTTTTCCACAGTAGTACTATGGCAAAAGTTTTATGACGAAATCACGGCTCCTGTGCTACCTACCTACAGCGTGGACGGAGTATGCATTTGCTCAATGTTGTCGGTTGCGTCAATGGTCACTCAGCGGTACTCTGCAAGAAATGATTTATAGTCCCGACTACGTTCAAATCCCCTAATATTCCGGCTTGCTGTGATCTGTTACAATCAGAACATAACTTGCAGAAATACACATAGTTGCCTCACGCTGTGCGGTAAAGGTGGTGGTAACCTCAGGCTAGGCCGGCAGCACATACGTACATGGTGCGATAAAATAAAATAAAACAAAACAAAATAAAACAAAACAAAATAAAACAGCCTAAAATGTTGTAGGCCTTGTTTGTTTTATGACACCACAAAAAATAAAATAACAAAGTAAAATAACACATCTCTGCATCATCGTGCACACTTGCACAAGATTGTTCGTTTTTATTGCAGACTTTTTTACATGCTGCAATAGAAAGAAAATAAAGCAAAATAAAACAACTTGCGACGGTCGTCGCCGTCGACGTTGACTCCTCGGGTATTATTTGTCGCAAAGCGAAAATTGCCCCTGTAAACTTAGAGAAGTTTTATTTTATTGCAAAGGGTCGCACATGTTGCAATAAAACAAACTTCAGTGTTGTACAGTGTTTTACGATCAGGTTGTTTTATTTTGTTTTATCTTGTTTGCGGACTTCTGCGAAAAAAAAACAAACTTGCTCAGAGTCGCCGTCGTCGAAACCACACGAATTCCGTTATCACAGTTAGATGATTGAAATTGTTTGAAATAGCCCACAGGCTATTTATCCGGCCGCCGGATAAATAGTCGCCGTATAAGTATTTACTTCATCAGAGAGCGAGCGACAGCGCGTCAACGTCTCTCAGACTGGGTGACTGACTATCTGCAGCTGTCCAGCGGCAATGCGTCCCAGACCACCGCGAGACAGGAAGTCAGTGCGCCCGAGAAGATGACTTGAACGAAGTAGCTACATCAATCATACCCGCTACAGGTGACATTAACCCTATTCATTGCACTGCAGGCGATTCTCTTTACTGGCCATCACCATCAGTTACGAATGACAGCACGTACCCGTATCAGTTTGATCTCCGTTTTAATAGCTGCTCAAACCCCCGTCGACAATAACATTATATCACGGTAAAACAATGTCCACAATAGAAAAATTACACTCCTTATTATCGTACTGGATAATGGTAAATATGAGCGTGCAACTCTACGTTGGTTTTCTACGTCACCGAATTACTATTTAAATTTTCTGGGTATGAAGAAAAAAGACAGAAATGTCGGTTGACCGACAGCGCTAGTCAATAATGTCTGACGTCAGATAAAAGTTTGTTTTGTACGTCGGACTGTTTTACTGGGAATTGGAAGTGCTCTATTATAGTGGTATAGTAGCTAGTTATTGGCGTCTGCAGAGGCACCGGCGGATCCAGAAGCTGAAAATGGAGAACGTGACGAGCGCTGCAGCGAGTTCATAATAAGGGTCTCGAGGCTTAGATTAGCAGTGTGGTTTAGAGGCAGAGATTCAGGTTAAGAGTTCATGGAGGGGAGCGAAGCCTCTCTGAAACCGAAAGCTTTTTTGGCAATTGTGTGGATAATTTTTGCTTAAATATTTTATGTTTTTTTTTAAAACTACGAGTTCTTTCAATTATGGCCGCTGCATGCATGTGACTGGGAAGGAGAGATTGTCCCGCCCCCTGGATCCGCCAACTGGTGTGCAAAAGTTTGCAGGGTTAACAGTGCATCGGCATCGATCACAGCAGACTACCAGTGACATCTTGGACTTGCAGCCTCTTCTCATCACTGAGCATCCGTCCAGCGTCTGTATCCGCTGCTTCGGGCGGGCTTAATGCCCCGTAGATGGAAACAGGTGAGACGTCCGCCGTCTTACTCTCGCGCTGAACTTTCGACGCCGTCAACGTCAACTATAAATATCACACATGACTGCTACTGTCAGTACTGGAGCACGCGCAGCGCCAGCTATGGGTGACGCGCTTCACTCGTGTTTAACTGACATGTAGAGCTGCACAAACGCTAAATGTTTCAGAATATTTTTTGTGTCACTATTGAATTAGTTTTTTTCTATTTCCGCCAAGTGTGAACGAAGTGAACATGGGAGGAGATTACGAGATTGGTCGTTCTTTCCGTGCGTCCGTCGTGCGGTGTTGTGTCCGTCTGTGTACATATCTTTGAGGCGCCATATCTCCATAACGGTGTCAGATAGACGCATATGGTCACAATGTAGTAGAAGTAGTAGTAGTGGTAGTAGTAGTAGTTGTTGTTGTTGTAATGGTTAAATTACTTCACTTGGCGAAGATATGCACTCTTACGAGCGTCTTTTAGTTTAGTTTTGTGTCCCCTCGCATCAAGTCAAGCCCGTCGACAGCCACAGCGGGGCCCAAGGAAACATTTTCGCGGGGCCCCAAAACATGTTCGCGTGGCCCCTCTGGGGAGAAATTTTTTTGAATGTTTCTTTTCAAAACGGTGCACTGTGGTGTATTTTTGTATTACTGAGCGACGGCGGGGCCCCCAAAACGTCGCGGGACCCGAGGTAGCTTACCCCCTTACCCCACTCTCTCGACGGGCCTGCATCAAGTTCTGACGACACCACTCATTGCACTGGATCGCTGGTCAGTGGCTAATAGGAGCGGCATGTCAGCATGAATACAAAACGCGGGCCGTAAGGTCATATCATAAAGAACGTGACCAGAGGCGGTTGCTAATCGATAAGATGATAGAATCTTCTTGAAAATACGTTTTGTAGCTGCAATTCACCAGTCTTAAGGCGTGTACAGAGCGACGTAACTGAACTAAACTGAACTGACCATTGAGCGAGTTCAGTTTATTTCAGTCGCCCTGTACGTCTCTTCAAATGCAGGCTGATTGGTTTCACGACCGTGTTGTCTGACTGACTCAAACCATGCAGTCTTTTCACGTGTTGTCATAACGTTGCGTCTTGTGTCAGAAGTGACACAGCAAGATCACACGTTGCTTGCTCAGTAAACCTAATTAGTGCTAATCTAACGCAGAGTATTGACAAATTGTCGTTAGCTAAACATAACACTTTTTAAGTAAAAGATAATTCTAAGGCTCTTTTAACTTTAACCAAATTTTGCTACTGACTGCGCATTAAGATTTCTTTAAACTAGGACGCGAATTGACAGTAAGCGCCAAAGAATATTTTAAAAATCACCAAACATTGTTTGTTAAACACTATCGGACTTGCAGGTCTCTTTTGGATAAACTGGAATACTTTGTGACTCTAATATACGACAATTTCCAGTAGGCCTAGCTATTCGACTGATTTCACCAAAGAAAATTCATTCGCCGTCTTGTGGCTGTCGTGTTGAAAAAGATTACATTATTGTGAGAATAACAACTTTCCTGTTTGGCGCGATAATTTGACAACGACCGCAATGGACTTTTCGTTTAAACAGACAATTGAAAAATTTGAAGCATTGTTGTAATACAGTTTTTAGCTAAGTTTGTTTAGTACATGGTATGGCATTGTATATGCATTTATTGCCAGATAATTACGGAAAATTACGATGAGTTTACGCGATGAGAGTAGTTTATGTGTACTTATCAAAATAATATACGAATGTAGTTAGCGCAACGCATGCGCACCGGCGGCCAATCTATGGCTTTTTTCGCACGTCGTGCGCGCGCAATGACCCGAGGTCGCCGAAACGGTTCGACATTGACTTCCCGTGCTTTTCCGGCGGCGGCACGGTGGGTGGCTTTGAAGTGGTCGGGCGGCAGGAAGTGACAGCCGGGTGCGTCGGCGAGCGTGCATTGAATGCGTGGAATAGCGCCGACACCGACCATCTGTGAAAGTCACGTGATGTCGCACTTGCTGTGACGTCATCGTCAACATGCGCAGCCGCCAACTGGCCAATTAATTCGTCGCGTGATTTCACCCGGAAGATGAACAACTAGGCTAAGACGTACGTTGCCTTTGCAGTGACGCATGTCTTTGACGTAAAAATGTTTTCTAACGCTTTCTAACGTTTTTTTTTATTTTTAACGTTTTTTTTATTTTAAAAAACGACCATTTAAAATTTTATCAAAAACTTCGAGAAGCACTTTTTGAACCACTGAAACGAATTAATAGGTTAAAATGATGGTAGTTTTCTTAGTCCAAATATACTAAATAAAAAGTTTTTTTAATCCATTATATTTGGTAAGCCTAATGCTGTGGTCTTACGACCACACTGCTAAGTTGAAATTCAATAAATTCATTTTTATTTAAACAATAGTTTTTTAAGTATACAGCACCTACAACATTAGGCACTAGGCAAAAAATTCAACAAATCATGGCCAACGTTTTTATTCAACGTTTTCAAACGTTTTTTAAAAATTTTTTTACGTTTTAACGTTTTTTAACTTTTAAAAATTTTTTTAAAACGTTTTTTTACATTTATGCTTTGTACAGTCATTTAGCTTAAATCCAGTTATTCTTCTTTTCTGCCATCACATGGATATAGCATCCGAAATCAGATTGCGTGTGCAATTCAATATAAATGCTGTGCAACGTAATTACGATACTAAGTAATAAATGATACGAGTATAGGCCTATTTCTTTGCGAATATTTGTACCGCTTATTGTACTGGTCTCGCAAACTCCTTGCAGCACCAATGCATCACGGTTGATACCCGATAGTAATTGTTTCTTGTTGTCGCTGACATTATGCAGATACGCAGCAATCACTTTTGTTCACCTGTCCACCATTCCAGCTGTCTCATGCATCATCCCGCTTAAATCATCTACTTTGGCGGGCCATTTTAGCCGCCAGGCAAACCGTGGACATCTGAATTAATTGAAACAAAACTTCCTGCAACGTTCCTGAATTTAAGTGGGCAAATATTGTTCTCAACGCGTCAATGCATAGCATTGAGAGTTGCATAAAATTATAGCTTCTGTTTAATGTGTTTGGTAAAATGAAGCTGTGCATATACCGATGGCCAGACACACGCTGATGGCGAGGCACGGTAAATTGGTCGTCCGTTAGTAGGAAGGTTCGGGACGTAGGCTGCAGACCGGACGACATCCGAGTCGACAATTAGTGGGACCAGCGTGCACGTCGGTGAGCGATCTCGTCAGTGACAATTCGCTAAATCGCTAGTGACGTCGCGCGGCCGTTCACGACAATCGACTATGACAGTGCACATACTGTACGTGCACCAACGGTCACGTCGCGTGCTACCAAACGACAACCAAGAAAAGACGCCGTCTCGTGCTTTGCCTTTTTACTGCCTTGTGCGTTTGCGGCTTTTGCAAGCTTTGTGCATCTCGTTGCAGCACACTAAGGTTGCTGCGAGGCGCTGGAAAAAACGTGGAGTAATAACGTCGAGAAGTGAACGTTCGCGCCACTACGTTTTTAGCCGACCGTAGTTTAGTAGTTGTCGTCCCTCTATCTTTTCGTCTGTCCGTCTGTCCGTCTGTCTGTCCGTTACGCGCTATTGTGGCTAAACGGTGCGAGATAGGGCCTCGGTTGCTATTGATCATTGACAGGAAGTCGAGTCGCATATTGGCTTTCAAATGACATGAAAATCATCGATTTTGGATGACCTTGAAAGTCACTGTACAGTCCAGTACAGTCGGCTATCTTAGCGACAGCTGGGCTTTTTGTTCACATTCGTACTATGATGATGCTGGCTAGTCGTGGTTACGCGTTGAAAAGTTTTCTTGTCGAGCGACTCGTGAGTCAAAGGTTTATTACATCGATGATGACGACGGTCGGTCGGAGTCAACGATAACAAATTCAAACGAATTTGCCGCGTCTTCAACACAGTTATGCGCGGCGTCGGTCGCACATACAGACATCTTCGCGTCATATCTTACGACGCGTTGACGTCGTGAACCGCTGACGTCGCAGATCAAATTCGACCAAAGCCACTAACGCAATTTGGCACTAACTACTCCCAACGTGCCCGCCGCCCACTAACATTCGTTCTCTGACTCCTAACCACGCAACTTCACTCGCTGACCATCCGGCGCCGACAAAAACTGCCTAAATTTTAAGCACGCAATGAAATATGGTTAAACCGAGCAGTTTTGATGCCTCCGCCATTGATAGACATCGGCAGAGGTATTATGCTTTTCGGTTGTCTGTTCGTCAGTGCGTCTGTGTTCGTGCATCTTAAAAGTTTGTCAACAAGGTACCTTAGAACGCAGTGAGGGGAATTTTATTGCACGTTAGTTGACGATACAGTTGAGACCGAAAATGCAATAATAAAGTTCCAAAGGTTGAGGGTTTAGGGTCAAGTTGCTACCAGGTCAAATGTTTGAGCAAGTTACCACAAGCAGAGGCATCCTCCTTGCACATTGATGCTTGAGCGCTTCTATGTATCATCTACGATAAAATTATATTATTGCCAGTGAATGCATGGCACGGCCGAAAATTTAAATTTTTTTATCGCTTTTGACCGAGAGTCAATCTCACGACTTTTTGATCGTTCAGTCCAGCGTCCTAACTTTTAAGCTATCTGATATCGATGTATGGCGTCAACTAGACAGATTCACAGACGTTCGGCAACATCATCTGCATGTGAGAAGGCAAAAGTAAGCACTGAACAGATAGCTGACGCTGACTGGACTGTACGTGACATTTGTGTGGTGAGTAGATTATGTATGAAGCAGGCAGCAGACAGTCGCGGAGACAGACACGATCTGTGTTGTCAGCCGACTGACCCCCGGGAACGCATCGCCTGACTGACCCAGATGTTTGTTGGCAGTCAGTGAAATCAGTACAGAACACCAGTCTACTGGGGCAGGAGCACCATCGGCTTCAGAGTTCACTAACTCCAAGTATCATTCAGTGTGCTATCCAGTCTCAAAAGCATAGAAAGGTAAGACTGTTGGAAACGATGCAAACAACGCGCCTTGAGGCCTAATGGGCCAAAAATTAAGACCGAAGGCCAAAAAGTGGAGTTAAGGAGGGGGGAGGGCGCAGCAAGCCTCTCTCATCATTTATAGGGTCTGGGGAGCGCAATAGGTTTCTCAGTATCATTTTAAACAATTTCATCGAAATCCGTTCGTAATTTTTTAGCAATCATGCAAACCAAGTGAAATAAAACAAGAAGCCCAGCTGTCGCTAGAATAGCCGACCGTACTGATTGTCAGTGACTTTCAAGGTCATCCAAAGTTAATAATTTTTATCGAATCTGACAGGGCGTACGCCACTTTCTGTTAGTGATTTATATTACTAGGTCGTATCTCTCACTGTTTCTGAGATATGGCCAGTTTTCTGTTGAAAAACGCACATTTTTTTACTTCACTTCATTCAATCTCTAATTTGAAAATGGTCCCCTTGAAGTAAATAGCTGAAATGTTGCATACTTAAGTTTAACACCCATGACTAATTATTCGTGTAAAAAGTTTTCTCCTACGCCGTACCCGTTAGCCCCAGTACGTTCGCTACATACAGACGGACGGACGGACGGACGGACGATAACCACGACAATAGCTCGACCGTTACCTGAGTGCGGGCTAAAACAGAAAGTCAGATTTCATTACTTCCTTTTCTCGGCGGTGGTAATTATCACATGGAAGTATGCAGTTAATTGCAGTATGCGCATGTAGAACATGTTTAGCGTGCGAGGCTGGTGCGCTCATTGCTATATAGCAAACGCTGCATGTTTCAGCGTGGGAGTGCGGCTTGTCGTGTGCAATCACCCTGGCAACGCATCCCCTGCACCAGACCTGGCAGCAGCAGCAGTCGTCAGTACGTCTGTCTGTACGATTGTCAGTCTGCTGTCTGTCACAGCACGCTTCAGTGTGTCGTCTGATCTGTGGTCACAGACATGCGCCGTGAACTGGCGTACAGATTGCTTACTGATCGATGAGCTTGACGTTCTCACTGCTTCTCAGGTCAGTAGCCGTATAGTGCATGTAAAATACACCTGAAATGTAAAAGTAGGTAGACATACGCTCACATGCAAAGAGATCAAAGGCGATAAGCTTGTTTTCTGGCATAGCATCTAAACCGACGATTACTTCGCAAGACAACTTCGTATACACTCTGGTCTAATAAAAACCTTAACCTGCTCCATAGCAGTGAAAATGACTAAAGTCGTTATCAAGCTTTTCAAGGTAGTGCGGTTACATACACTTCATTAGGTGTAAAAACTATATTTTTATTTGTTGCATAATGTTTACGCTGTGTTATTTAAATAACGCGAAAACTGGTTGACAGTAGACACGTTTATTGCAATGATAAAAAGTAGGCTAACATTTTTGTTTGACTGCAATGTAGCGGGGCGCGTTCATCTGTGCCGGGTGGCAGGTAACACTGTGTGATCCCATACGGAAGGTGACGCTCCGTTGCTCTGAGATGGGTATCCCATCAAGTGCTATATCACCACCTTTAACCTTTAACTTTTTAATCTTAAAAATTCGTTGACGTTTGTGGCTAGTTTAATACGGTTTAATAACGATTAATTTAGTTTTTGCTTCGTGTTCAACATGAGTTATAAGAAAACAGACAAAGTTAATAAAAAAAACCGACAATCAGACACAAGAGGTTACTTGCAGGTAGCTATGTGGCACATAGAGGCTTAATTGACAAGACAGCTATGATCAAAAAAGTGCGCTTGCAGTTAAGAAAAACAACTGACGACAATGTGAGTCGGAAATCGAAAAACAGTTGTCAACAAGGGGCACTTGCAAAAAAGTTTTTTTATTATTTACCTTTCTTAACTGTGTTGTCAAATAAAGGGGTCTAAACGTAAAATAGGGCTTAGATTAAGAATAAAGAAAGAGCATGACATTTTGGGTTATAACCACGTGTTATAACGAGCTCGATAATGCAACTCTATATTTGGTCTCTCGGTACGAAGTACGAAGTCAGAGAATTTTTTTTCTGAAGTTGACTGACAGCTATTTGAAGACCAACTGAACATTTTTTGCAATTTGAGTTAACTCCTGGCGCTTTCACGGTTATGAAAATTGTGTTTTCTTGTGGTCATTTAATATGTTTGGATTGCTGGGTCATTTGTGAGTGGCGCTATTTTCAAAACATGGGAAAGTTGAGTCCTCTAGCCACGTTAGTCTGTAGCCAGGGCCGACGCTACCGGTTGGCATAATTTGATCTGAAGAGTGTCGGTTCTTTATACAGTCAAAAGAATGTCGTTTATAGCAGCGGGAATTCTGATCCATTTGTCTGTGGACTCATAAGTCCTGCTTGGAATGCGCGTCTGTGCGTATAATACTCGACATACTCGTATAGTCACTGGCTGGTATAGCGGCGATAAAACATCTGGCTCGTCCGCCGACGATGCACTATACGTCATTCTCGGGAAGACCACTGATCCGGGATTTGATCGCGCGCCTGCCCTTCTCCCACGTAGATACACGCGGCATGCCGTCCTGCAGCTTTGAGGAAGACCGATCGACAGCTTTACTGCTCCGACTGACGATTGAGACATCGGTTCAGCGCAGATGAAAAACGCAATTCGCGTTTCTATTAATTTTATAAGCTCAACTTACAGTAATGCGATAAGTTTTCACCTACACGGCTCGTTCTTGGGGAGAGCACATCGTTATTGGTTTGCAGCTAATATTTTAACAGCCGATAATGTTGTCTGAGATTTTTTAAACAAAATTCAGTGACATAAGCTTTGATCGTGACAAGAAAATCTTCAGTCTAGCGTCACGTCCCCGCGGATCAGTTTCAGCCTGAGAGCTCCCCAGCTGTGTTTATAGGTTTTTAATTGTTTTTTGTTAATTACTTTTTCTAACGTTTATGCGGATTGTGTGTGTTTATCTGTTGTGTTTTTGCAATCACATTTGTTTTTGCATTAGACAATGTACCTACTTATCTGCTGAAATAATCAGAAAATACTGACGCTCCATTAAAAGGCAAGAACGGTACGGGTGATAAACTTTTCTGCATGCTGTCAGACAACGATGCAGCATGCGGCGTGTAATTACTAGACAGCTATGATCAAAAACGAACAATAATTTTATAAACATGAACAATTTTTACAAATGTTTTTCGTTCAAATTAAATACCGACAACGGTGGTCACTACTCACTAATTAGTTTTAGTGCGTTTGCAGTAAAGTGAAGTATATTGACAACAATGGATCTTCGGTCAAGTTTTGCTGAGAGTTTTGTTTTAAATCCATAACGTTTGCCGGTACGAAAATTTTAATTTTTTTAGTTTTCGGATACATTACGATGCTGGTTGGCGTATAGTCAATCAGACGCCGTTGCTGAGGTAGGCTGACTGCTACAGATGTATGCAGTCACAGCAGCAGCAAGCGACGACGTCATTTCTCATTGACTGGACGCGTGCAAGGTCACACGTATACAAGAGGTGAAGGGCTGGACGCAGGCAGAGGAGACGACTAAAACCGACCGACCGGTCGGGCGACAAGACAGGACAAGACAGTAAGGATTGCCGGGCAACGACAAGCAAGATGTTAAATGGACTGTGTGTTATTTGCACTGCAATCAGTGATACCGGACACAGGCTGCTTAGGACGCCTTGGTGGACCGCGCGTAACGCCCAGTGAGATGTAGAAGCGAAGCCTTGAAAAAGCTAAAATGTGAGAAAGAAGAACAAAAAGCCCAGCTGTTGCTAGGATAGCCGACCGTATTGGTTGTCAGTAACTTTCAAAGGTCAATTATTTTCATTTCATCTGAAAGGGCGTATGCCACGTCCTATTAGTGATAAATAGTAACCTTGGCCGTATCTTTCACCGTTTCTGAGATATGGCCAGTTTTCCATTAAAATTCATACCCCCTTTATTCAACCCCCAGTTTGAAAATTTTTTCCTTTCACTAGATGCATGAAATTTTGCATGCCCGAATTTAACACACATGGTTAATTATTTGCGTAGAAAATTTTTTCTCACAACTTACCCGTTAGCCAGGGTACATCCGTTACAGACGAACGGACAGACAGACAGACGGACAGACGACAACCATGACAATAGCTCGACTGCACGGTCGGTTAAAACGTAGAGCCGAAAGAAAAGCTAAAAACGAAAAACATACAATTGAAGAAAACTTTAGACGTAAAAGAGCGAAAGTTTCAGTATATTGAATCTAATGTTTTCGCCATTATTAATCGAACCCCAACATGCAAAAGATGATGTACGTCAATGCTTTGACATAATTCGTCAGCAAAAGTGTGCTATTTCTAACGCTAATTTTGCAGGTGAAGGCAACATGTGTTTAGTATTCCAGTAGGAAATGAGTAAGTAAGTTCTGTTCCATTTGTAACAGCCGCTGTTTCAAGCTTTGCAGGTCGAATAAAGCCACCAGAGCGTCTCGTATCTCGTCTGACGGACTTGGAAGCTGGTAACGCCCACATTGATCAACGCATCGGTGTGACGCTCAGTCAGTCAGTCGTCTGTGTGTCGCTGTCGCAAACAATAGCGCCGCAGCCGCACGACCATTTGTCTGCTGCAGACTCGGTTGAATTTACTGGACCACCTACCTACAGTACCTACTTCGTCTTTTTCGTCCACTTCACTCGAAGCATTGCCGCATAGTTACATTACATTACAGATTTTTAACGTGGCCTAAGTAAAAAACTGCTAGTCTGTCGTATCTACTGTTACATTTCTCATACACAATTTCTAGCCAAGTTTGACCATCTTGTGTCTGCGGAACCATTTAGCGCACGTATCTTTTGCGTGTGTCGGCAAATAATTTCAATTTCCTGCACGACGGCAGCTGATGCTAGCGCGCTGTGGTCGACTAGATTAATGAACATAACAGCTCGACGCAAGTGATCCTTGGTGCTCTTTGAAACTTCACTAAGTACTACTGCTACATCAGAGAGATTGCGCGATGCGGCTTTCATGTCCGAAATAGTTAATCGGGTTTCTGCAGTGCAGAATTTCATGGTCTCCTAAGCGCATTACTGTCCACCGGGTAACTCAGTTTGTTGACCTCAGCGAATATACATAGCATAAACGTTAATTAGTTAGGTTAGAGAATGCGGGTTGTATAATAAAGTATCGCTTATTATCACTATGAATATTATACGCAGAGTTTGTCATTTGATATACCGTTATACAACAAAACGTTTAATGTTTTTCAACGATTACACGTCTCAGACGCCTATACCGCGGCTCATTGTATCACTTCAGCTGGAGCTGATTGCTAGGCTAACTCATAAGCACAGGGTTAACGTATATCCTACAGTAACACATCAGCAAAACCTGTAAAACGATAAGAAGAGCGTTATGAAATTAGATTGGTTTGTGTACACTCCGCTGTTGGTCGATGCGTTCAGAACGACTGTTTAAGACGTCGGAAGCAAAAGTTTTGCTTCCGACGTCTCCGTGTTCCTGTTCGACAGCAGCGACATGCAGCGTGGTGAGCCAGAGTTTCGAATTATTTAAAGACTGAAATTTCGTTTGCTTTGGCCGTCATTGTGTTGCGACTTGCAACGACTGACGCTGTGTGCAATGCTCTGACGACGTCGAAGGCATAGAAGACATAGGCCTAGTTAATTTGGCTGCCGGCGGCGGCGTGGCGAGGGCTGTTTGCTGTTTGCGTCACACACCCGCCTCTAAGCAGCAGCAGCAGCAGACGTCATCGCTGGCGGCTAGTTTGTTTGAACACGACTTTGCAATCAGCGCAATTTCGAGCGTCAACGCGTCGCTGACGTCGTGAAGCAACATGGTCGCATGCATGCAGAGGCAGATCTGCGTCCAACCGACTGCAGCGCATCCAGACGCACGCACGCACGACGTTCTGCAGGCGTGTTCTGATCGCGAGTACCATAGCATCTAAGTCGACAGTCGGAGGCGTCCATTTGTATCCGGTCGCGCATTCACCAGCGCACGGCTTCACCCCGGTCGGTCGTTTTTCTTCCGACGACGTGGAAGCAAAGAGATTTCTCGACGGTGGAAGGACGGGAGCACGCAGGTGGCAGTCTCGTCCGTCGGTAAATTTACGTTAACCGAGAAAGTCGGGCGAGATAGGGAAGTTAGGAGAAGTGAGGAGGCAGTTGGAACAGACTGTCAGCGTGCTGGGGTTGAAGAACGAATGACAGCGACTGCGCCACATTTTATTCACACCACACGGCCAGGCGGCACTGGCGAACTGGCCTACATCCGACAGCACGACGAAGACACTATATGCTCTAAGACTGCAGGAATTGGCGCTTTTCGACAGTGACAGAAAACTCGCCATGAATTCACTGAACCCGCTTTCCGCTACTCCGATAGCGCACACCGTTATTCACTGCCAGCAGTAGTATAATCTAGACAAATAAGCAAATACGAAACACCAAAAGTAAGCCAAACCGGCAAAGATTGCAAATAACAAAAGACAAGTGACAAAAACGGCGTGTTTTCTTCACGTTTACAAAAATATTTGAAATGAAAATATTTAAGGGCGTTTGTGTAATGTAATATCGAATAAATTGTATTCAGTTTGTGTCTGCCACAGTTTTGCAGTTATGTATTGTTTTAATTTTACAACTGCTAATAATTTAGACTTTCGTTGTTGCATTGTTTTCTAGATGCAAGCTGTACAATTGCATCTTGTTGTCTGTTCAATGCTATGCATAGCATTGGACAGACAACCTTTTCCCCCTTTCCATTTTCTTTTTTTCCCTTCCCCTTCCCCTTCCTTTTTCTCTTTCCCTTCTTCCATCTTTCTTTCCGTGAACGATGACGTCACGTGACCCCAAAAGGTCAAAGTCGTGAACCCATTATCTTTGAGGCGCTATATCTCTGTAACGGTGCCAGATAGACACACGGTCACTATGGGGCACCCCATAGACAGGTCATCCGATGGAATAGGCTGCTGGGAATCGGGCCCATGGGCGCCATATTGTTTCCGACGTCACCACAAAGGGTAAGCGTGTCATTGCTTACATGTAAATATTTGCTAAATTAGAAACATATTTTTTGGAAATATCTCGAAAACGGTGCATCGGAGCTCAAAAATTCCAAAAAATGCCCCCTTACTAACCGCCTACCTCGAAATTCTTTTTTTAAATGGGGTCAAAAAATTAAATATTTTTTTCTAAAATTTAAGATTCTATAGTAGACGTTGGTACAACCATTTAATTCAATATTAGAAGCAAAATGGCGCCCATGATCAAAAGTAAACAGCTTCGTCGGACGACCTGTCTCTATGGACCACCCATAGGAACTCGGTTCCCGGGAGTCGAATGCTCACGTGAACAATGACGTCACGTGACCCCAAAAGGTCAAACTCGTGACCCCATTATCTTTGAGGCACCATGTCTCCGTATCGATGCAAGATAGACGCATGGTGACGATGGACCTTTTACAATAAAGTGCTGGTGACGAATCAAATGGTCTCGTGACTGACAATGTTTATTGTTTAGTTAAAATAATAGAGAAGGATGAAAAAATCATTGCTGCTGTACGATTTGAAATTAAACTGTTTCATTTTTTCCTCCGGTCTAAACAGCTCACTGATTATATTTGTACGGACATATACTGTAAACTATCGAAATGCATTGGACAGACTCCGTGTTCGTATGAACATTATTTTGTAATGTTGCGTATTTAATATATTTTCGTAAACAGAAAAGATGTGCCACGCATATTACTGCTATTCATTACTTTATTACCCGATACGGTATACTGCTAAAACCCCGTATCTTATTGTGGCCTATTGCAAATATTTTCATTAGCAAACTGCATACTTACAACAATGAATCTTACGGAAGCAAACATTCTATCAGTTTAATGTGGCTGTTTTCACTTTGAATTTGATGAGTTAATTTGGCAAATGGACACTAAACGACAAGCTGCTATCTGTTTGCTTTTGCCGTGACGACATCGGCGTCGTAACCTCAGCGATATAAAACACAGGATGAGCAGAAGCGGCGCTTTCTGCCGGGGTTGCCGTAATCCAGCGGTCGTCGTTTAGAACAATGTATTCGATTGATTGAAATCAGAGCCGTCCGCGGAACAGCGCAGAGCGACATTCGGCAACATGGCTGGTGACACGTGCCCGTTCCCGGCAAGCCCTGCGCGCGCGGGTCAGTGCTTATTTATTTCCGGTCGTCGTAAAGTTAACGCTCGAACGCGCCGGGCTGTGCTGGTCAGCGCTATAATAGAAATCCGATCGTTGCTGCTGTGGGTGCAGGACGAACGCATCGCCTCGTCAATCGATGCGACCAGCACGGACGACACGGAGTCCCATTATAGGATCGCCCCTCAGAAAAGTCTCCTCCGGCCGACAATTTGCCAGCAAAAATCAGCCCCGCTCGGGCGGCCGCCGGGCACGGATTTTTGCCGGTTAATTATCGGCTGGGGGAGACTTTTCTGTGGGGCGATCCTACAGTGGGGGAACTTTTTTATGGGGTCTGCGATATTTTAATAAGGGGGATTATTTCTCCTCCGGCGGATTTTGCGGGGGAGACATTTAAATGCAACAACAGCACGGTTCTATCGCGTGATCGATGCCAATCGTGAGCGATATTGATCAGTGAAGAGCTGCCTGCTCGAGGGGCTGACCTGTTAGCGGCCGGTCACACTGTCATAACGGCTCTGTACGCGCACGCGCACTCGCGCCAGATCTCACTTCCGGTCCACGAGTTTCAACACGGAAAACGACTTGGCCAACGCGTTTCGCTTTTATAGTTATTTTCAGCTTTATTATTGTGTATTTTTGGTTCTCTGCATGCATTACATAAGCATCGACTAGGTCTATGTAGTATTTTAGTCTGTTTGACCTTAGTGTCTCTGTGCAATTCATTATCAAAATTGAAGGTACGTATTCCTATATACACTAAATAAGAGCGGTGTCCAGACAGTCAGCGCAAATATGTCATAAACCCCGTTTGGTCATTAACCTGACAGTGAATTGAATTTCTACCAGGCTTGCGGTTACTTTCCCAGCCTTGGAGCTAGTACACCAAATTATACTGATTGATTACTGATATTTGCGTATAATTTAACGAAGCTAGTTTTTTTCTGCTCTGTTCAATAATTGATAACGGAGACTAAAATTATACTAGTATTTATTGAAATTTCGTGTAAAGAATGGTCGGTTTACGTGTACTTGAGTTTTGATGCACATTACTAATGTCTCTTTTTCCTGCTTTAGCTTTATTTCGTTGTTTTTTTCTCTTCGTTTCTGTCACTATGCAATAACTGATGTAAAGACTGGCGGACGTGCGTACAAAGCGGTGTGAAAGGGCATCACAATGAGCTCATCGCAAATGCTGCTGCCTGCTAAGCACAAGAGTTCATCAAATTACGACATTTATGTACTGCACATGTCTCGTTGTCGACTAATCAAGCGTGCATTAGCGAACTATTGCAGTCGAGTCGTAAAGATCTGTCTGTCTGTAGGTAATAACAACGACGAATTGCTGCAGGCTGCTACACCGGTACGTAGTTAATGCCTGCCATCTGTCGGTTTCATGATCCTGTCTCTCTGCGTTTAGCTGTTGCTTTGAGCTGGTCGCTGACGATGGACGTGCATAAATTCACTCGGCTGCTATCGCATTTAATCCAGCGCCGTTAGCAGTGCACCTGCCCGTGCTACAGCTATCAAACCAAATCCTATTGGTCTCCACTCTCAAGCACATACTACCTGAAACTGCGTGCGTGTGGGTGGTCGAGTGGTGTTTTGTTTCCATGGAAACAATCGCTTCTTCTACGCCCATTCGATACGTTCGATCATTACCCGCTAGACGCTAAGTTCTTTAAGACACTTGCCGCGACAATACTTAGTGTACGGTGCGCCTGCGTTTGAACAACTCGTTGCTGAATTTCTTCGAATCAGACATTGCGCATCTCTGTCATTGACTCAGCGCCATCTAAATGCAGAATAGACCCTACTGCAGTTCAGTGAGACACATTATGTCTGCAATCCAGAATTCAGCAAGCTTAGTGCATGTACAGTAAAATATTATGTTGTTATGTTGTCACGAGGCAATGAGTTCGCCTTTTTAGCTAAACGTCTTGCCGTGTGTCTGCAATTGCCAATTGGCGAACACTGCTTGCAGCTCAGGTGGCCAAATAATATTTTCAAAGTTTACCATTTTTTAAATATTAATTTTTTAAACAGAAATAAGAATAAGTCAAATCATAGAATGGCAGCAAATATTTCTGACATGTTTTTTCATTCTGACACGTACTATTTCAGTTTGCTGACACACACAACTGGCCAGAAAACGGAAGTTGTCGTTTCTGACAATAATAGTTTATATTTAGAACTTCAACGAAATAGTGCAAGCGGATATATTGCAGTTTTCTTCGGCGAATATACTGAAAGAAGAACAGCAAATACGGTCGATGCAATTCGCTGGGTGTATGTGCTTCGCGTTCTGACAAAACTGTTATGTACTCCAGCTTCGCCGTGGGCATTGTTCTAAGTGTCAATGCACGAAACAATCATTGCAGACAGTGAACGTTAATACAGCAGCTGCAGGTGGGAGACTGTGACAATGAGGCCTTAACATGATTTGTGGTCGATTTTTCCTGCTGCTGCTGCTGACAGACAATGCTTGCTGGCGGTCTAAGGTCGACAATGAACCCAACCAGAGGCCAGCACCTCTGATTAGTCGCCGGTGGTCGGTCGGTTGCAGAGACTGCTGCGTGGATTAAGATGCCGATGGGAGGGAAGATAACGGCGGGCGTAACGTCGTAACTCTAATCTAAGCGTATATACGACTGCATATAAAGTCGACCGACGCAGCCCACTGACGCGACCTATGCGACGCCGTCGCGCAGTGCTTCCGGTAATGGATTCTGACATTAAAAAAGCGCGCGCACCGCTGTAAAGGGGATTATCAACCAAAGATATCTGGTATGATGCTACGGGGATCAGCGTACGATGGCGGTAAAGTGGGGGCGGAGTAGTATAAAGGTAGTGCGTTTTAGATGCGGTGGAATATTTAGTGATTGATGTACTGCAATTTTTCGTCGAGTGTGCCAGTAAACGAATTTTGAAAATCGATCAATATTTTAAAAAGTTATGACAAACCGGAAAGCTTTATTTTACTGCATTAAATACATAAATGCACATATCAGGATCATACAACTTGGCTCCGTATACGCCAGAAGCATACTTGCGTTGACGGACACATTTACAGTATAGCTACGAGCAGAAAACAGCATTGAAGTTTGCGTTAACAACAAGACTAAGTGTGTACAACACACATTTCTACAGAAACATCGTCACACGCTATTAGTTTATTCACAAGGCGTGCATTACAATAAGACGTTATACCGCTCCTGGATTTTCTCTCGCAAAAAATAGATTGGCGTAGCCAGTGGCTTGGCATTTATCTATGTCCACTAAAGGTAGGCCTATAATTCGTCATCGCTGCTGCATGACGGTTCAATTTTTCTGCGCCATGGTGTATATTACCCAGGCGTGTAAACGTTAATCACATCGGGTTGCGCTGCTGTCGCAGCCTAATGCGTCTGTGACGTGTTTGACTAGCGCCATCGCCGCGTCGATGTGACTAGCTGTCCGCACATGCAAAATAAAACCAGAAAGCCCAGCTGTTGCTAGAGAAGATTGCGCTACAGCCTATGCAGTACTGACCTTCAAGGTCGTCCAAAGTCGACGATTTTCATTTTATGTGAAAAGGCAGAAAAGCATATGCGATTTTCTATTAATGATAATTAGCAACCTTGGCCCTGTCTCGCACGGTTTAGCCACAATGCGTCCGTGACGGACAGACGGACAGACGACAACCCGTGACATAAATGTTTACACATATACAGCCGCGAAAAAAACAAAATGCTGAGGAGCCTAAAATAAATGGAAAACAACTCAGAACGGTTACAGTGTTTTAACCGACCGTACTTAAGTAACGGTCGAGCTATTGGCATGGTTGTCGTCTGTCTGTCTGTCTAACCGTATGTTTGTCCATCTGTAACGGATGTATTGTGGCTAAGCTTTAGGTCGTAGGGGAAAACGAAAACTTTTTGCACGAGTAGTTAGATGTGTTAAATGTGTTAATGTGTTAAACTCAAGCGTGCAAAGTTTCAGCAAGGGAAACATATTCAAACTGAGGATTGAATAAAAAGGGATAGGAAAATTGTGCGTTTTCACAAAAAACTGGCCATATCTTGGAAACGGTTAGAGATACGGCCAAGGTTGCTACGTATTAATCACTAATAGGAAGTCGCATACTGGCTACCAAATAACCTAAAAATCATCGACCTTGAATGACCTTGAAAGACACTGACAACCGGGACGGTCGGCTATCCTAGCGACAGCTGGGCTTTTTGTTTGTTTTATTCTAGTGTAATAAGAAGCGGGCGACCTAATTAGTCGCCAACGGTGGATGAAATAGCTACGGGTGTCGTCAGACATTGAGGAAACGGCGATAACGAGATAACGGTGTTCACACAGTTTTGCTCGCACTGCGCGATCTTGCCGCGACATTATTTCACAAACGCGATTTTCTCACTCGTTGTCGTTCGGTCGATCGCAAGATCTCACTAGAAAAACTGCATAAATCCTGTCGACCGAATTAGCCAGAGTAAATTCTAAACTGATTTCGATAACAGGCAGGCCTGGTGTAGCTTGGTATCAAGCCATTGATTGTCGCTGCTGGAAACAGTTTGTATTACAGTTACAGAACATTCCGTAGCTGTGGCTGTCCGCACTTGTTCAGAACAGGTAATAATATCAGTTGGCCTGGTGACATAGCAACGACTCATGTGCTTCTTCCCGAGACTCATCTACTTTGTTTTTTGTTCTGAGCGTTGTTCATAAAAGTCCGTCAACAAAGTTTTCAAAATATCTTTATTGCAAGTTGGCAAAACCAGACGCCTCGTTTGTAGGCCTATATGGACACGATCTAGAACAAAAATGTTGCAGAAAATATGGTAGCGACTATGCTATTAATATTGATTTGGAAAAGGTTATGCGAACCAAAGAGCACACGTCGTTTTGTCGCGTATTCCGGCAATTACGACTTTCGTCGCTCGCCAACTGTAGCGCTCACATTTTGTCCGTCAATAAGAAATCACCACATTCCCGCATAGCAGTCTATACCGCACGCGGGTCTGAGCACAGCATGATTATTAGTAGCGACAGGATTTAGATGAAGAATATAGTACGACGGCGTTAGGCAAGACAGCACCCAACAATAACGCCTGGCATTAACCCCTTTCGAGCAGTGATACACATGATGCCCACCGCAACAGAGTAGCGTTGTAAGAAGATGTGGTAATCGACAGGTCGCTGGTCCAGCGACGAGGCTCCAGCGTCCATTAGTCGTTGACATCTCCGCCATAAAACGCTGTCAACCAACGGCATTGTCGTCGTCCGGCAGTATTTGCTAGGTGACGCGTCGTTTCGTCTTGATCCAATAGGAGATATACTTGTCAAAGAAACCTATTAAGCATTGTGGATGTATATCGAAGCCTGTTTACGGCACGACAGCGGGAAAATCAGCCGTCAGTAAACTATAAACATCATGTCATTACGTATTATGAGACATAACTGTGTGAAAAATAAAGCCAGTGTTGTCGCTAAACATATCGAAAGATGTCGTTCTTGTGTACAAATTTATACAAACTACAATCCTTGCGGAACTTACGCATGTTATGCGATTGCGGTCCGTACAACCGGAGTAGCAGTATAAGGATTTATCTTGTACTACAGTACTGTGCGTAGCGCATGAAGGGGTTAAGCGAGGAGCGACAAACAACTGGTCAACGAACTGCGTGTCTCATTACGACGTATTGTATGACGTGTGTCGGACCAGTCAGTGGTCAGTGCGAGGTTGACCACTACTCGGACTGACCACTTGATAGTGGCAAGGTCTCGTGTCGATAAACACGCAACACGACAACGCAATCACAAGCACGTCGACTTGCTGTCGTGTCACGCCAGGCGTGGAGCACGAACGCACACACGGACACTGGCGTAGCCATAGAGGAGCACAGGGTTACTCAAAATAATGCCAAAATGCACCAAAACCTTTTACGTAGCACAGAAATAGAAACATTATATGGAGAGGAGGCACAGCCTTTCCCTAGACTCTTTCCCTGGTGAGTAGGAAACCCCTCTCCACATCTCACTTCTTAAGTGCCCCCTACATCCAGATCCTGGCTATGTAGCTGCACACGGATAGACCCCCAGTCCCCCTCACGCACACCTACACGAGCCGTCGTTACATCTTGGTGCTGGCCGCTTGTCTTTTTCTTGCTTCATACTTTAGCGATCACTGTAATTTGGAAACGCTTTATCTCAGACAGGAAAACCTGTTGGTGCGACACCGAGTACCGACATGATACGCGGCCGTCCGTTTACGTTGCCGTACCTCTCAGTCGTTGTCAGCAAATTAGGCCAAACAGTGGTTAGGCAGTTTCTGTAGTCGGCGAAAGAAAAAAAATAAATTGTGAGAAGCACCAAAAACGGTACATATACACACAAGTGTAAGCTTAACCTTAAAACAAGCATAATTTAACTAAATATGAACCAACATATTGTGCGAGAACATTCTTTGTTAATTTTTATGGCATTATTTTTATTTTCTCTTGTCAGCAGTTATCTCAGTTTTTTTGTTGAATGCTGACTAAAAGCTAGTTGCGTTGGCGAATGGGCGAATCCGTGAATGAGAAAAAGTAAACCATAGAGCAAGTACAAGTCGTAGCACTGTAGACCTGGCCGGAAGGCACCATTCTCTCACACTCGACGACGACTGGGAACAGTCGCATGCTCGAACGAACATTTATTTGTCGTCAGCGAGCTAGCTATCGCGCGATCGCACTTGAATTCGCATTGCAAATAACGCGATATCACAATGTCCGGGTTGATAACGTGCGCCGTCACTCCGTGCAGTGATAACATCATTTCTGGGTTTCTACCCCCTCGCTGCGTCTGTCGTTGATTGATTCGAACGTACGCGAACGCAGCCACAGCACGGAATCAAACGCGAAGAAAGACAATCAGTCTCGGATGAGCGATGATCGTGATGTTAACAAGGCCACGAGATACGCAGCCAAGGCCAAGGCCTGGATTTTTAAGCCAAGGCCAACTCCAAAATATGGCATTAATGTATCAGTCAAATATATCAAATAAAATATGGCCTGACAAGTGCTTGATTAAAATTACGACAGAGGGACAGAGAAGCAGAAAATACGAGGGTCGTTCGATAAATAAGTTACACAACAGCGTCATTCTGTTAGTTTTCCAAATGTTAAAAATGCGAAATATGCGTTTTGTTAGGAATTTAATTCTGACTAGCAGGTGTGAGTTTTATGACTATGACGTCACTGTGACGTCACTTATAAACAGTAAGTACGGCGATGTTGCCACTAAAATCATCCCGTAACGAGCATAGTGTACAGGGTGCGGCAAAAAAGTAGCCCCCAAAAGTTTTTCGCTGTTTTCTCAGAAAACGTTTAGAATTTTAATTTGAAATTTTACAGATATATTTACATCACCATATTTGGTTTGGCTGCCAAACCGAATATGGTGATGCCACCTGGCGAACAACATGGCGTTGGCGGAGGTCTGCGGTTTCTCACTGCTTTTCTAGTTATAAAACTATTTGCAGATAATTTGTAGGTAACGATGTTACAAAATCGCATATCTGTGGTTGTAGTCTGGGGTTCAAAGCAGCTGCAGTAGTAGCGCTGGTAGTGGAACGGGTGCGAATGAAGCAGACTTGCTGCAGAGTCATCGTCTGCGGTGCAACGTGACTGATGACTGAGTGAGCGACAATAACACGAAACTTATCGCCAGGAAATCATTATCATCCCGTAACGAACATAGTGTACAGGGTGCGGCAAAAAAAGTAGCCCCCAAAAGTTTTTCGCTGTTTTCTCAGAAAACGTTTAGAATTTTAATTTGAAATTTTACAGATATATTTACATCACCATATTTGGTTTGGCTGCCAAACCGAATATGGTGATGCC
>Ga0209367_1001042_pt1 | contig 32347 bp, 21 predicted proteins | sample WorMetLIZISLAND2_FD_187412 | JGI IMG/M metagenome (GOLD analysis project Ga0209367, IMG submission 187412) | Marine gutless worms symbiont microbial communities from Max Planck institute for Marine Microbiology, Germany - Olavius geniculatus... ...
GGTTGCAGATAGGTACATACATGCTGCTTATCATAACAAGCACTGGTGACAGGCTTTTTGGATTTATCAACATCGATGACCTTGAACGACCTTGAACCCCTCAAAAAGAGGTTTTTAGTGAATTTTTCACAATTTTTGGATGCAGCACACATTTCAACACCGAATTGTGACAAAATGGCTGGAGATAGACCAAGACAACCTACGTATGAAATTTTCAGCATTCAACGTAGATTTTAGCAGTCCAAATCCCGATCCCCTAAGTTCAAGGAGGCCGGTGCAGGCGGGCGTCAAAGACAGCTATTCCTTTAAAAAGTGGTTATTTTACCGCAATTATCTCGTGTAGCGTGAACACGGTTGCAGATAGGCACAGCCATGCTGCTTATCACAACAAGCACTGGTGACAGGCTTTTTAAATTTATCAACATCAATGACCTTGAATGACCTTGAACCTTAAAAATATTGATTTAACGTGATTTTTTGGCGATTTTTGGCTGTGAAAGAGTGAATTACGACGAAATGGATGGAGATAGACTACGATTACCTGCGAACAGGAACTGCTCTAGGCTTTCGCGCATCTCGTGAGCTTTGCTCAAATTACTTGTTACATTTTGCAGTACATTCGTGCTCTGGTGAACAAAATGGCTAAGTATCTTGGAGCCAGCTGTATAGAGCATAACAGGTGGGTGCCTAACTTGTTTTGTAGCTCATTGGTTTGCATAATTTCTGCCAAATTGCTTAAATGTGTTGTTGCACAATTATACTGGTTGACCAAGGAGGGCTGGCTTGGGCCTATTAATTTGTTTGCTTTTTTTGTGTAGCCATGGTAGGAGTGGGTTTGAGTTTTTTGAGGGTTAAACCTGATTGTTTAGAAAGGCCCATTTTGATGAGTTTTGGGGTTCTCGTGGGTTTAAAGTTACCAGAGTGAGCACTGCTAGATCAAATACTTACCACCACAACAGTACAGAATATGAAGAATTTGCAAATTCATAGGTTAAAAAGTTTAGAAACAGTCAGCCATAATAAGATAGTTTGTTATTAGTGGAACAAGAAAGTAAAATTGGATTAGGTTTGGGTGTTTTTGGGTGCGTTTTAGGAGGGTTTATTCAATGAAACCTGCTGGGATCTTTTTGGGGTATGTGCCCAGGTCTCTCGGCTCTGAAACAAGGCCTAGCCTAACCATTTTTAGGCCTAGTTTAATGTCAACACCTGAGAAGCTTGGCAAGTCGATGCATTGCCTCAGATCATGTCAGCTTTTGGAGTCAACATGTATATTTCATTTGTTACTGATCAGCAGACAAAGTAGTCTAACCCGCAGTAACTCTGGAGAAATGGGCTGGATGAACAGTACCCAGCTATGTTTGTGTGTGCAACTGTGGATTTAGTTTTCAGTGTCCAATACGTCGAGGGCAAGCAGTCTGGCCATACTGTGCATCGGCTGATGACCGCATCTTGGAGATGGACTTTGAAGCTTTGGTCTATGAGAAAACTTCTCTGTTTCAGAACATTCGGATTGTTCGCACTCGCTTGTCTGGCAATGCTCTATTCCTTGACGGAGATGCCAGTTAGTATTTTTGATTATTTATGACTACAGGGTGCGACAAAAAACAGTGGACCCCTAAAGTCTTTCACCGTTTTCTCAGCAACCGTTTGGAATTTTAATATGAAATTTTTGTAGCTTTATTTACTGAAACCTTCTACATCCAATTACCAAGCAAAATTTGCTTATTTTGAAAAAGACGAAGTTATAGCCATTTAAACGTGACTGCCTACTGATTTTTCAGCATTAAAAAAATGTTCAATCTAAAAATGCTATTCAGTTTTCAAAAACTGGTTACACATTACTGCCGATGACGTCACAGTGACGTTTTGATAAACATTAATTTATATTGTTTATAAATTATCACTAAATTATCACAGTGACGTTTTGATAAACAGTAATTTATATTGTTTATAAATTATCACTAAATTATCGTTGTTTTAAAGCAGTCGTCAGCTGCTCACCGGGTTCATCTTCCAGCAGGACTGCGTGCCAGCATATACAGCATGCAGCGCACGGAATGGACTGTGGGCCAGCTGTCCAGATTTCACCACAAAGGACCATTGGCCTCCAAATTTGCTGAGTATAAACCCAATGGACTACGCGTGTGGGGTGCAATGTTGGAGGCTTACTGCAAGCTTAAATCAAAGCTGAAAACAATCGCCAAAGTCAAGGAAGCGCTTCAGGTTATCTGGGGCAACCTGCCATAAGGACCGATTGACAAGGCTGTGAAAGACTTATCAAATTAAGCAACTGAAGGCTTTTGTTGGAGCTTGGAGCTGGCGGTGGACACTTCGAACATTCACAGTTACAATGAAGTACTGGCATCTGATCCTTAATTAACTGTGTTGTTTCAACGATGTTATTGGATTGGTGCGGTAGCTTGAACATTTTTTAATGCTGAAAAATCGGTAGGCAGTCATGTTAAAAAGTCTATAACTTAGTCATTTTCCAACAAAATCACATTTTCCTTGGTAGTTAGATGTAAGGTTTTAGTTAATAAAGCTAAAAAAATTTCCAATTAAAATTCCAAACAGTTGCTGAGAAAACAGTGAAAAACTTTGGGGTCCATTTTTTTTTGCTGCACCATGTAGTAGCTTATGTGCTGTGGGGTGAAGGTGCAGTGATGCTGATTGGGGTGGTGGTATGTCTGCTTGCTGCAGCTGCACTACGAGTCCAACTGTTTGCAAGCACAAACAATGCACTGTGGTATCATTAGGTTATGTTAATGAGCTGTCAGTCACTATTGCTTCTGAATGTGACTTACTTTTGAACAGTTGTATGGTAGAAAACATTTCTTTTGTAACTGTATTGTTAAGATACAGAATCCACTGAAAATACCATAAATTTGCTAATAGAAGTCCCCAGCTTCTATTAGAACATTTGACTTAGACCCCCAGCTTGTATTAGATACTCGGCTTTTATTTGAGACCTGGCTTCTATTAAAACATTGTCAACCTGACATACCAGGTTACACTTTTTCTATGGTTAGTGTACGCAATACTATTATTGCAGTACAATTTAGAGCAAGTATATAAGAGTACTGCACACACAGTTACTACTACAACTGCTAGTACACCTATAACAATGACGACTTGAATGTCCAGCTTATATTGGAGACCCGGCTTTTATTTGAGAACCAGCTACTATATGAGACCCAGCTTGTATTAGCAGTTTTACAGTAAGTTTGCATGATATTCAGACTCTTGAAGCAATTTTTTCAGGAAGTAATGTGTTTTCATTAACTTACACAATGTCCAGATAATATAAATTTGTTTTTACTGGCGAGTTATATTATTATGTTTGATTGCTGTAAGATGTGTTGCATCAGTTGAGAACTGTTGTCACCTCTTACTGACATGCTAGCCATATGTGATTATATGTCATATTTTCTTGTGTTTGAATATAGATACAGTAGATAAGAACAATTGTATGTGTAGTGCTGGGAGAAGGTGATCAGATATACACAAAGACATTGTGTCGTATTGGAGAAGAGGACTACACTGATAAGACGGTGTTGATTCTCGGTGGTGGAGATGGTGGCATTCTGCATGAGCTGCGCAAGGAGAATGTTGGATTTGTTACAATGGCAGAGATTGGTATCCTTTGTGACAGGCATTGTCTGATATGCCTCAATTTTTCTTGATGTTGTGATCTGTAACGAGAAAATACAAGACCTTCATGCTGATGATACATATGAGGGGCATTCAGTAAGTTCCAGGACTACGTCGTTCACACATTTCTGACAGTTATGTTACTTTTCAACATATTCTCCCTGCAGTTCACTGCTATGTTCCCATTGTTCTACAAATCGGCTGGAATTCATCGTAATTTGACAATTTGTTCTTGTACTTGTGATTGGGTAATTACTGAGCAATAGGTTAACAAATTTTAGAATTTAGATAATGTATTATGAAAAAGAAACACAAGCATCCAAACATTGTAATAAAACTGCTGATCAGCGAGTAGCCATTGTCTTTAACCATATTGAACTCAGATGAGGAAGTGATAAAAGCATGTCGGATGCATCTGCGAGGTGCTTGCGGAGACAGTCTGGACAGCATGCAGGGCTCCAATTACCAGGTTATTGGTTTTGTGATAGTTACTTGAATCAAGTTGAATGTTAATTAACTATCATACTACACTGTGTTCAGGAAAAAAACACCCACTCTCGTTTCCTTGTATATCTCCATGGAAAATGTTCAGATTTCCACAATATTTTTAGGGAATGTTTAGGAGAAAACAAGTACACCATTGGTGGAAAAGTTACATATTTTTGCTATTAGTGACGTCATGCTAATGTCATATTTCTGCATTTGTAAAATATGGGTTTTACTGATGAAGACACATTTGATAAAATGTTTCAGAGTCAGGAAGGGTTATAGAGCAGAAGTTTGTGCTGGATGTTTCTGGACAATTTGTGAATATTGATGGAAATCAACTTTTAAATAAAAAAATTAACATGACTGGCAGTATCAAGCTGTTTGACTGATAGCAGGCAAGTGGTCATTCAACAGTGATGCATTGTGCGTAAAGATGCCAACGTCAACAAAGTTGAGGATTTCGCACTCAACCAAGAAAATATACCACGAAAACAGTTCACAATGAAAAATTGCATGATGGATTAGCCAATTTTTAGGTTCAGTTAACACAAGGACCAATTGATATGCTTTAACCTTTCATCAAATGCCTGTTTTCACTGGTAAAACCCACAATTTACAAACACGGAAATATGACGTCAGCATGACGTCACCAGTAACAAAGAATAATTATCTTCTTCGCCGATGGAATACTTGTTTGCTACTAAACATTCCCTGAAAATTTTACGGAAATCTGAACATTTTCCACGGAGATATAAAAGAAAACATGAGTGGGTGTTTTTTTCTGAACACAGTGTATATTTGTGCAAATTCATTTGCTGGCATGGTGGGGGCATGCTATCGTGTGAAAAATGTGTGATGCCAGTGACCATAAAAGATACAGTCTGGGGATGTATATTGCCACCGGTCAGTTTGGAGATGAAATAGAACATTTGTTTTTGACACCAGAATTTCTGTAGCTGTTACAATTGCACCGGGTGATATTCAGAAACCTGCTATTGCAAGGCACATGAGTAGGTGCTGTGTCTTTAACTTGCACTGAAATGCCAGTAATGTCAGATCGGATAAGCAAACAGTGAAGTCGATTAAAAGTCCATTGGCAGCAAAGCTTTGGTGGCAGGTAGTCGCATTGAAATTTTATGTGCTGCCTAGACGAGCTTTTTTAGTAGCTATCGAGAGTGTTAACATTTAGCATTTATTTTTTGGCAATTAACAGATAATAATTGACGACTGCGTGAAAGTGCTGAAGAACAGCATTGAGAATGGTATTACATACGACTACGTTATCAACGATCTCACTGAATTTCCTCTCGATGCTTGCTACTCCAAAGGTTTGTCAGTGACCCAGTCATATTAGTTTTATGTACTTTAATACTATTTTTCTGGTTCTGTTTCTTCAATAGTTGTATTTATTGAGTGATGTCAAAGTTTTGCATGTTGCATTTATTCAGTTAGTAAATACTGTTAGTTTAATTTGAATTTCTTTTTACCCAAGAAAGCATGGATCTTTGCATGATTCCTTACGTGTTAGCCTTTTATTATTTTTACTATTGGGCTTTTGTATTATTAGCTTTTTAAGATAATATTTTTATTCAGATAGGCTCACTGCATCTTTAGTGCATGTTTGCATGCATGTCCGTTTGTTATGGTCCAAAGTGCTTGATTTGTGTGAGTAAAGTAATGAATAACTTAATGAATTTATGAACAAGCAAGTGAATATTATCTCTGCTGTTCGCAATATTTGACATGGTGTAGCCTATTGGTAAATAATCAGTTACCCAGCATTGAGCCTGGTTAGTACTGTATTTGACCAGGGCAACTCAGCCTGGCTGTCTTTCGTGGGTAGGCAAAATGAGTACTGGCATTGGTTACAGACAGGTAAGAGGGTCTCTTACTAGGACAGCTGGCGTAGCGACCTGGTCGGTTAAGATGCTAGCTGTTAATTGCGCTGGCCATCTAGCCAACTTGAGTTGCATACTGGCTTAAGTTTAGTCTGAACCTCGCCATCATAAGGCACTGCAAAAAGGCTACGCAATAGACTTAGCTGTCTACATGAAATCTTCTTCTGTAGTTTAAATTCAGCAGTCGCCAGTGCATGTAGTCTGATGTGTGTCGGTTATTTTATGTTTGTAGACCAGAGTGGCAACTCTACTGTGATAACCAAGTTGTCTTTCTCTGTACTGAAGCCGGGTGGAAAACTCCTGGCACGGGTATGCGAATACTGCCAACATTTTTAGTAAATGAATAAATTGTTGATGTGATACCGATAATATATGATGATGCATTTTGATACTGCTGTGGATCCCCTTGAGTATTGTATGCAAGTACGTTAAACTAATGCGGACATGAGTATAATTTAGTGTTAAATATTCATCAGTAAATTGAAAGGAAGATACATTATTTGGTACACAAGAGTGCTAACCATAAATAAAGAAATATCTCTTTAAGAAAACTTTCTTTGGGCGCCAACTGGGCCATGTGATTGATGTTTCAAATGTTAGTTAAATTAAGATTGTCATATGTTTTCATCTCCCTTGCCCATAATACATTTTCAGTGCGATATCTAGATTAATGTGTCTGTTCTCACTGAATGTTATCATAACTGTAAATGTTATAGTGCCCATCTACAGCAACGAGACCAATAGTACATTACAGTGACAAGAGTTGTGAAAACAGCCAAGTCTTGAGAGAAAGCTTTGTGAAAAGCCAGAGCTGAGCAGAATGAAGGTTCCTGGTGTGAATAGGAATCTGGTTCCAGATACTTGGACTGCAGACTTGTTTGGACACAATTAATAATGTGTAAAACATTTTAGACAAAATACTGACGAGTTGTCATTGATCTACTGCAGTTTGCTTTTGGTTTCAGCTTGTAGCCAAACAGAGCGTATGTTCTGTGAACAGGGAAACTGCGTTGGAGCCGAATGGTATCAGAACAAGTTTGAGTCTGCTATCAGAGAGCTGGGCTGCCAGTTCATCCGTCGTGATATCTACGTTCCATCGTTTCACGAAATGTATCCTTTCTGTTGCAGCCTATGCACAGTCTGTGATGGTGAAATATGTTGACATTTAGCATAAATGTAATTATTAATTTCACCAGAATAAAGGAGGTACTGTCATAAAATCTGTACAACTGCTTTCTTGTTGCTTAAATTGAAAAAATTAGTAACAGATTTTGATGAAATTTTGCAAGGTGTTTAGGGCTCGTATAGCAAGAATGGGTTTGCTAGAGGTCAGATTTTGATGCTCCTTTCCCGTCTTTTGCCCATTTTCTGCCCCTTCCCTTTCCGTAATGCATTCTCGGTGGGCTATCTTCACTGATGTAATTATTCACTAGATGACAGCACTGTATTAAACAGACATCTTCGTGGAGTTGCTTCTAGTACCTCAAGTTCATCGTCTCTTACACCATGCTAATGAAGTTTGACCAGTGCAGATGAAACACAAGAACCGAAATGAGTACTCTGACACGGATGTTCATGTTTGCAGTTAGAGGAACAAAAAATGCATAGTTGCAGAAATCTGATAATTTTTGGTGATTAGTACCAGCCAGTCCATAGATTATGGTGTTTGGACATGTCAGCATAAAAGTGACTAGGATGCTCCGTTTATTGCAAATACATTCGTGTGAGAAAACAGTATATTACTTAATTCGTTTTTCAGATACTGTGTGTACGAAATATTCAGACCATCTGCAAATGAAGGAGCATTGGCTAACAGTGTTCAGGCAACGTGAGAAGTTTTTGTACGTCACTTATATTTTGATGGCATTATGTCTGTATGTCTGATTTGGTGTTTTTGTACACCTTTGGGAACCATAATCAGGCTGTTTTTTACAAACATGGAGAGTAGTAATAATGCTAGTAACCAGTGGTAGTATCGGTGTATTTATTCTCATGTGTGTTGTTGTTTACAGTCGTTTTTATCGTCTTTTCCACATTTTCTATGATGTTCTTTTCACTGTTAGTTTATTGTTTTATGGTGTCTTTTAATTCATATATTATATATTGTGCTATCATCCAAGAACATTTTTGCTTTGGTATGTGTGTAAGACCACACCACAGCTGCTGTAATTTGCCCAGAGAAGCTGCACGTAACTGCACTGTATGTATATGTTATCATCACCAACACTGCAGCTTGTATACTGCTATTCACACTTCCAGACGACAGTTCATTTTGTGTAAACACAGGCTGTTTGAATTTAATTCAGCATATTTATTATTTGCGTTACCGGTAGTGTGAAAATTCTAGCTCTTAGTGCTTTAATGCTTAATGCTTAGAGGCACATTTAAGCATGTTCAGTGCATTTGGATGAACAGGGGCCCTGTGTAGCGTCCAAACAGGCCACAGCATGTCATACAGCAGCGCTACATTTGCTGGCCTTGGGTCACTTTGTGGCAGTGCTGCGACATTTTGAAATTGGTACAGTGCAACATTCTCTTGCCTAGCAAAGGCAGGAGGGCTCTGTATGCCTTATTGTAAAATCTGAACTTTCAACATTATTTAGTTATTTATTTCCTGAACAGAAAATTTACAAGGCCCGCACATTTTTACATAACAGGCCAGAATCTGGTTTAAATCTGGCCTTAAATTTCAGGTTGCAGTTTGAGTCACGCCGCAGGTCATTTTGCAAGCAGCCCAGAGCAAGTTACTAGCCTGTTGTGAACTCACATCAACTCAGTGGGACAGGAAATAGGTAGTAACTTACAGGCTACATGGCACAAGCCTAATGTGGCTGATTGTGCTGATAATGTGTCTGCTGGCTGCACCACAGGTCCAAGTGTTCGATGATATAGGCAATGGATGGCCGCATAAGTAAGCAATTTAGCGTAATGCACATTGCACATTCAGCTGCCACTTTCAGTGCTCTATCAATTGCCAGCCTTTTTACTTTCTTGGTTTAACAGTTTATGGGGTATCAGTATCTAGTTTTTTTTTTTGAGGGTATTTCCGTTGTGATTACTGATGAGGATTGTAAAAGTTTGAGTTACTCATTTGCATATCTTTGCTGTGATGCGCTGCCCTTGTTTATTTTTATTCTGTTGTTAAATAGTTGTCAATTTTAGCTGAATTGTAGTGTTTTATGTCCAGCTTTGTAATTTGTGGGAATTTGCTGTTGAAGGTTTACGATGTTGTTTCTACTTCAGTAAACTGCATGCGAACATTATTCATGCATTGCATTGTAAGCAAAAAAACTTTATTTTGCATATTTGATTCCTGTATACCATTGTTATCTTATATGTGTGTAATTTTGATTTTAAGTGCGGCTATGTGATTGGAGAAAAGGACATAGAACTGTGTAGTTTTTACGAAAACCCGTTGCAGCCAGACTTGGAGCTATGTAACATTGTTGTTACACAATGGCATCATCCTTGTTCGACATCATGAGTATATGCAACATATCCGTGAATGGGAAGAATGGTGGACAGAGAACATTGAACAAAATTGCAAAAAAATGACGAAACATGAAAAATGGTAAAAACTGGACATAAAACTTTGTTACTTTGATGCGATGATTAGTCTACATTTTTTTCTAATTGTGATATCTTCAACACTAGGAAGACACATTTATTATGTTTGTGGACTGTTTTACTCAACGTTTATGTGTTTACGATGCTAACACTCATTTACTGCGTTACTGACATCAAAATCTGCATTATGTCACAAAGAGTCTAATGCATCAAAAGTAGAACTACAGTGAATGTTTAACTTAGGAAAAGGTCCACTATGTCTTCACTTATAACTTGATCCAAATTATTATGACAAAACATTGATGACACATTTGGCATGTACTGGTACTATGATCTGTTGAATACATGTGTAATTTTCCAAATATCACATTCTTTAGTTGCTTTACCATGTAGTTTATGTCTAAAAGAAGGAAACTAGCAGGCCATGCAGTATTGCAGTATGTTGGAAATAAATGCTCAGCAATATTATGTGAAAACAACTACTTTGTGCTATGCTTTTGCCAGGCTTTGTCTGCAAATTTCAGTACGGAATTCATTTCATTGAAAGGCTACACATTTCAGCAAAGTATTTAAACACAATGGCATCATCCTTGTTCAACATCATGAGTATACATAACAAATGAAGTAAATAAAGCGATTTCTACTGCCATTATTCATCAATAAAACCAAGTATGTATCCAACAGGCCACAGTTATTAGTCACAAAACAACACCAGTAAAAAATAATAAGCATGTAATAAATAATAAATTAAATGAGAGGGAGACTCACTAACAGCAACAGTCTGTGGGTGTGTTACATCATGTAACCATAAAAGCTCCTCTGAACTGCACTGACAAGAGAAAACAAGAAATTTGAGCTAATGCTCACAGGATGCGCGAAAGCCTATAGCAGTTCCTGTTTGCAAACTGTCAGTCTATCTCCAGCCATTTTGTCGCAACTTTTACGGAGGGTACCACTCTTTGATGTTTTCGTGCGCAGGTTTCCCTGAACCTAGAAAATTGAGACTTGGGCCGTCGAAATCTATGTTCAATGCTGAAAATTTCATATGGAGCTTGTCCATGTCTATCTCAATTGGTTTCGGCACAATTCGCTCTTGTAATGTGTCTCGCAGCCCAAAATCGCCAAAAAAATCCATAAAACCCCCTATTTTGGCATTCAAGGTCATTGAATTTGGCGCCAATCAAGAGCCAGTGTACGACTTCCTATTAGTGATTAATAGTAACCTAGGCCCTATCTCGCACCGTTACTGAGATACAGCGACTTATTGGCCAAAAATCGCAAATTTTGCCCACCCCCTCATTTAGCGCCCTCGTTCGGGGTGACCCCCTTCGAATTTATGAAAAAGCTTTACGGTTCCTGAAAGCAGAGTCTTTCAGGCAGCCAACAGTGAAGATTTGGTGATCCTAGCTTGGACTGTTTTTGCCTGATCCACCCGTGTGACAGACGGACAGACGGACGGACAGAATTGCGATGGCTAAGACGCGCTGAAAGCAGTAGCTGCTTTCGCATGTAAAAATCAGTGAACTGATGACAACAAAAAACGAACAAATTGTTGCATGCATAAACTATGAAATGAACATTTTCACCCATGGTTGACGTCACTACTTCATCAAAAGTGGGGGGTGTTAAAATAAATGGTAAATTCCAAGAATAAATTCTTGGAATTAACTGAATATAGCATAGGTACAAGCCACTGTAACTAAAAGCATAGTTGTCTGATGGCTAATTTCAGTCAAGCATTTCATAGGGACAACATCTACAGTTTGATTCAGATGGCATTCACCAGTAAATCCGTAAAAGAGCAGATTCACTCATACATTCACACACACCGTTTTAGCAGGTTTTCCAAGCACAGCCGTGTTACCCTGTCTCCACTGATCTCTATCCTGAGCATTCTCGTGGGGCTCTCCATCTCCACTTTGATACATTCCACCAAGTTTGTCTTCCTTAGATGTACCCTGTGTCGAATTCCCTCAGTCTCCATCACTATATATATATTGCTTCACCCCAGCCAGAATGAGGTCTATGTTCAACACACATAAACCACTGTCATCAGTTCCACTTAGTCAACAAAACAAACTGGCTTTCTTACCAAAACCACACACATCTATGCATGCTCATTTCACTTCTGTCAAGCTTTACATTGAATACATTGCAACTGCATACAGCAAAACGTAAACGTCTATCTTCAGCATCACAGTCTGGTACTGAGTGCTGAATCTGTATGGCCAGCTGAATGACTACATGCCAGTGGAAATGTCTTCTGTTGAGGCTGACTATCGAGGTCAGGCAGCTGTTGACTGTGACGTCGGCTGACTGGCTGCAGCAACATCCTCTCGGCCATGGTGCGATATAAACCTCAGCCGGAGCTGCAGAGCCGGCCGCAACGACCTGATCACTTTCTCCACCTCGGCTTTCACGCCGTCACCCACAAACATGTACTTGACATGGTATCTAGCAGTAAGTTAAGAGTTTCAAACTACTTCGAGTTCAGTTTCGAGTTATAACTCCAAACTGTAACTTGAAACCTAACCATTACGCTGTACACTAACACCGACCCTAACCCTAAACCTAACAAAAACCCTAACCCTAATCAAGTACTGCAACTAAACTTTTTAGAAAGTACTTGATGTTTGATGCACCTTAGAGTTTTGATGATACATCAAACTATGCCAGTACTCAACTCGAAAAGTACAACTCGATGATTTTGAAGACTCTACAGTTAAGTGGTAACGTGAAACAATACATTGTGACACCAAGTTACAAAGACAGCTGCAGTGACGATTAGAAAAATATGTCAGCCCAATGCTGACATGCTATGCAGCTATCCACCTTGCTATACACTGCACTGTGCAACCCTAACTTGATATTTGGTCTTTTGAGCTGCACTTGGTTAGGCTGCATTCACACAGACATGAGTACAAGTATGAGTACAGGTCCGGGTTTCCGTTTATGGCCCGTAGCAGCTTCAATCATACAAGTGAAGCGTTCACAATCACTTGTACAAGCACATAACTCAACGCATATTGAATGAAATCAAATCGAGGAAATGGTTCGCCATTAAAACAACAATATTCCATCACATAGCTAATAATTTTGCCAACCGCGCACCTCTAACGATGAACAATTATACAGTGACGTCAGCTCCGACGTCAAATATGCACCACAGCTTTTATAAATTATGTTAGCACTATTTACAGGCAGCCCGTACTCATATGTATGTAAATGGCCGCCACTGAAATACACGCAAACTCGTGTTTGCCGGAACTCATGTACAGGAACCCGTAAAATGCTGGACTCGTACTCGTGTTTATGTGAATGCAGCCTTACTCCTGCCAAGTTTGGTTTTTCTGTCGTTTTGTTTTCAAGTTAGGAGCCATACAGGACAGACGGATATGGATGAACAGATGGGCAACAGCAATTAGGATGGCCACGTAATAAAGACGATGATAATAGCAAGGCCCTAGTCATTCTGCACTAGGTGGCATTATGGAAAAACTTGTTAGTTTGGTGGAAGAAGAAGACGTACATACTCACTCAGTGATACTAACACTGAACCTTCTTTGCTGAGTATCTATAGGCTGAGAACAGCAACTATTCCACTATCACCACCAATGCAAATTTCCGCTTGGGGTTTCAAGCCCCCAATAATCCCATTCAACAACAAGGGGGTAAGGGAAATAACTCATAAGAAAGGATACAGGAAGTCGGAGATTGGATCAATGAAGTGCAGATGGTCAACTTTGCGATTAACGGCTTCCAGCATCTCATACAATTCTACTGTTAGCTGCATAAAACAAGACCACACAAAACACCATCGTTAGCAGTGCTGTATGAATATCATTCATCTTCATGTACAGCTGAAAGACAATGTCACACAAATAGCCAGTGTCACAGTGTCACTATCACATTATGAGCATGCCTTCAATCTGGCAGCGGTCTCCATTATGAACAGATATGTATGTGACATAAAATTGGACAATGAACATACGAGGGTTGATCAATAAGTAATGAGAATCAATGTGTTAGACTTAAATTTTTCACAATCTATACACCTGTAAAAAGTACATTTTCTTCAAACACATATGGGTTTGTTGCAGATGTGACGTCACAGCGAATTAAACATAAACGATTTGGAGTGTTAACACTAACAGCGTAGAATTAGACTCGTTGTCGCATGACAATTCTCCAGTCTGCAGCCGAATTTAGCAATGTGGTGCCTGAAACATGTGATTTTCTGAAAGCCCTAACAAATACGTTTACTAATTTCTCATTTGCACCTTCAAATATACAATAGCCTTAATCTGCGCTGGCCGTAAATAAGAGTGCTAGAGCTAATTGTGACGTCACGTCAAAATTTAACATTACCAGTTAAATTTTATCGAAAAGTTAACAGTTTATAACATCTGTTGTGTTGACAAAGAGATTAGCAACATTCTTGACTTGTTGCCCGAAGGCCCTCAATGTGCAGGGGCCCAAGAGCGAGCCCTGCCATAAATCCAGTACTGCAGTCGAGACCACAAGTCAATGATTGCCCAACATAATGTTGGCAACTCTGGCTTCATACAATAAGATCATCCTGCACACAATAACGACCAAACCCCCAGTAACTATCATTGATTTCGATATCTGACATTTTATCTCTGCTAGATATGATTCAATGCTGTTTGCACCGATGCAACGAATCGTTTTTATATGATGGTCTATGACGTCGTAAATTACCATGACGTCACATCCGCAACAAACCTATACATGTTTGTGGAAAATGTACTTTTTACCGATATATAGACTGTGAAAAAAATTTAGGTCTAATACCTTGCTTCTCATTACTTATTGATCTACCCTCATATGCTGCACTGGCTGCATGGAACAGTCAACTACTGTCACTTCAACGACTGTCTAACAATGCGTGTTTTAACGGAATGTAAAAACATTACTGTTTCAGCAAGCATTTTGTCACTAATTGATATTTTTCTAAAAAAATCTGTAGATTTATTTTTATTGAGTGATTATATTACTGTTTATCGTGTAATCACTGGACAATTTTTGTAAGAGTTCATTTTTTGATTGACTGATTAATATATGCAGAAGTTGGAAACATAGCTGCTTGTACAAATCAGCATGTTAACATTCTGAGATAACATACATCAAGCATGCAGCGTGTTCTCTCAATGTGAAAGCGCTGAAAAAATGGACCAACAAGATGACAGACAAACAGAAACTGTTCTTCTGTCTTTACAACCGGTTTCAGCTTGTCTCTCATGAAACTGATGAACAGAACAACAGACAATAACAAACTGCAATAGCTATTACATGTAATTTCCATTAAATCATCCAATATATGATCTGGAATCAGTCCAAATTAACCCAAATAGAGACTAGAAATTTGGGGCAAAGCCCAACGTGAGTCCACCCGGCGCTCTAAGTCTGATTGGGGGAAAATATAGGGGGGTGAAATTCCCCCGGTAGCAACGTCACATGGCCCGCACACAAATGCATTAGCATACGCAAAACGCACACTATTGACTTAGGGTGAGTAAACATTAGCCGCGTAATCTCTGGTGTTAGTGGACCAAAGTTCACCAAATTTATTTTATTCAATGCAGTATTAATTGTACTTGATAATGCTTTTACCGCTTGTCGATATCTCTATTCATTCTAGAGATATTTGCAGTCAAACTCGAAAGTTGTCGTTGCCCTCCCAAATTTTAAGGGGGCGGTAACCCCCAAAAGTTGCACCCGCATTATCACCCCCATCTAGCAGCACGTCACGTGGCAAAGTCTCATGAAGCTACCCCCTAGCTCCAAAGTTCTCGCAGCTAATATGCTACATTCTGAGCCAATTTTTGACCCCCTTTGAAAAAAGTTGTAAAGGGGGCCCCCGTCCCCGGTGGGGGGTGCGCTAGTAAGACTTGGTCATTCTCTAGTGAGTGTAAAAATTTGGGGGCAAAGCACCCCCTGGGGGTTGAAACACGACGTTCCAAAAAAGTCGATTTGGGTGGGTAAATATTAGCCGCGTAATCTCTGGTGGTGGTGGACTAAACTTTTACCAAATTTCTTTTGTTCAATGCGAGATTAACTGTACTTGATAACGCCGTTTACCACTTGGCGATATCTCTATCCAGTCCAGAGATATTTGCGGTCAAACTCAAAAGTTGTCGTTTAACGTGGAGGTTTTCCAAATTTTAAGGCGGCAGTGCCCCCTAAAAGTTGTACTCACGTTATCACCCCCATCCAGCAGCATGTCACGTGGCAAAGTCTCATGGAGCTACTCCCCTTGGCTCCAAAGTCTTGTGGCTAATACGCTACATTTTAAGCCAATTTTTCATTCCCCTTTAAAAAAACTTGTAAGGGGGCCCCATCACCATTGGGGGGTGCACTAGTAAAACTTGGTCATTCTCTAGCGAGTGTAAAAATTTGAGGGCGCAGCACCCCCTATGCTCCTCCGAAAAATGCGCTTTAGGTGGGTACGATTTCACATTGAGATCTCCAAGGTTACTGGACCAAACTTCACCGGACTTGTTTCGCCTAACGCAGGAGGAATCGCGGTAGATAAAATATTTGTCTGATTTTGAATATCTTCATCCGTTCCAGAGATATTCGCCGCCGAACTTTGAAGTTGCCCGAAATCGGACTAAATTTTGCATGTTTTGGTCCCTAAATTTTTTGGGGGGAAGGCCCCCGAAATTTTGCACCGGCATTATAAAATTGGTACTGACCACTGTGCAAAATTTTACGTCAGTCGGCCCATGCATCTTGGAGATCTCGCGTTGAAAAAAATTTTTAAAACATCTGGGGTAAAACTTAAGTCCTCCTAAAAACTATCGTTTCTGGGTGACTAAAATTGCTGAAAGCGACTTTCTTACAGACAGGAAGCCATTCTGGCTGTACAGTAAACAGCAGTGAAGCGCTGACTTTATACAAATGACTGCCAAGAAAAAAAGCACCAAATTCTAACTATTGACGATTCCCAGTATAATGGCAGGTGGGTATGACAACTTTCTGTGTGGCACAGTACCGTGCGGAAAACAAAACATGTTCACTTGTTGATAATCTTCATGCGTTGCCTGAGTTCTCAGCCAGCCATCACAAATAATCAGTGCTTGTACAGAAAGAAAAGTTCAAAAATTCTTTTGGCCCTGTATCAAACATCCAGGACAGACTGATGGATGGATGGACAAAAACTGTAATATGGCCGCCTATTAGGATGGCTGCACCCCCTGTGTCCGAAAAAATTAAGCCCTTAAACATCGTAAATAGAAAAATGAAACCTGAACGAGTCTGAATAAAATTTCATACACTTAATTCCCAATAAATTGCTAAATTGATTACCAAATTTTATCGAAAAATATTATTTCTTAGTAAAGTTATTAATTGTTGAATATCGATAACAAAGTATCTGCGTTACCAGTATGGCATTACGTAAGTAAAACCCTTTGTTATTGTACATTTGCGTAACTACAACAAACAACAACTGATTCTGGAACAATTCTATATCATCAATGTGCCATATATTGGCAATTAAAGTGCCAAATTTCAGTTATATGTGCCAAAGGAAACAATAGCAACAGTGGCTTTTGTGCGGTTGCCTCAAAACACTTCAGTTTCAGGTCTTTGTGGATGACGTTAGACACAAAAACCTGAAACTAAAGTGTTTTGAGGCAATTTCACAAAAGCCGCTGTAACTATTGTTCGCTTTAACAGATTTTACTAAAATCTGGCACTGTGACTGCCAATAAATGGTGCATTGCTGACGCAGATGTTTGTCAGAATCAGATGTTGTTTGTTGGAGTTACGCAAATATAGAATAACAGAGGGCTATACTCATGCAACGCCATATTGGTAACTTAAGATATTTTGTTATCGATATTCAACAATTAACAACTCCACTAAAAATAATATTTTTAGCGAAATTTGGTGACTGCTTTGGCAATTTATTAGGGAATAAATGTACGAAATTTCATTCATAATTGTTCAGATTTGACATTTCTATTACTTTTTTCCGGACACAGTGCATAATTCAACTGTTTAATCAGTGAATTTTTACTGACTAAAAAAAAGTCAAAAGTACTATTTTTATGGCTAAATGAAAACTGAGAGAAGAAGCTGTACTTCTAGGGCCACTACATTAGTGCTATTGATATCTGTGGTGTTCACCTTTCAGGAACCTGCCAATTTCTTTTGGAAAATTTAGAACTGTGGACCACAGAACAACACTACTGCTCTAGTTAATTGACATCAACCAGCAAGCAGTGCTGCTACTCACAGGGTTATGGTGCTGAGCTGTCCAATGCTGGCGTGAACCCAGACAGCATGACACAGCGCTAACACGTAGCTACACCGAACTTCGCCGATGACCTGATGACAAGAGCTGAAGTCAAACAGTTGGAACGGGTCAAGGTTTGATGACGGAGTCGCTAGCAGTGGGTCCTGCATTGCCTCGATGACACGGTCATACAGAACACTCCAGTAGCACTCCTGCAGCCACATACCAGCAATCCAGCATCACAAGTTCTGCAGGCTCGTAGCAGCATAGTTTGGATTAGTCCGGCTTTTATAGCAAGCCCAAGAGCACAAGCCTATACTGCGAGTCTGGGGGCTGTGGGCTTAGCGAGGTCCAGGGCAGAGCCTTGGTGGGGGTCAGGGTTGTGAATAAAATAGAACTTTTAGCAGTATAAGACAAATTCTCACAAAAATTGGCACCATTTTGCTTCCGTCAAACACACCGGGGAAAAATTTATACACGGTGTTTCCTTTTTCTTTCTTTCATAATTCACTCAACTGATAATCAATTTACACAAAATTTTAATCAGTTGTAGTTGAACAAAAACTTATTCAAAATATTTCAACAAAATACATGTATGGCAATTGATTAAATATTCTTTGCTATTCGTGAAGTAACGTTGACGTCATAATGTGTCATAAGTACAAGCTTGCTTGTCTCAACTGGGGTGTCATTTTTTTTATGAAACATCGTGTATATGCATCCGAACATTGGTCCTGCAGCTGCTGGACCGGTTACTACAGCCCTGAGCTGTATTAAATAAACAGTGGTGTACTGATGCTGTCGGCCATATGATAACAGTGGCCTGCTCAAATAATAATCACAAAAAGCTTGCAGTAAGTCTGGAAAACCGATGTGGTATTAGAAAAAAATGTGGGCCAGTGTAACAATGGCTACTAAAATGACGTACATTACTGCACGACTAAACAGACAGTGCTCGATATTTCCACAAACATACTCTGTACATCTGCACAGAACATCAGACAAGCTGTGGCTAAAAGTCTTACTCAAACAATGTTCGCTCTTGGGGAGAATGGCCTAAGTGAATTACCTTCGAAAAATGACAATTTTGTACATGTTTGTCAGAATAAAACCAAAAGCGTCAACTGATGTGGCCATGTCCTTCAAGCAGTAGTTAATATTGGCTGCTAAAACGATTGGTGTTAATGCAATATTAAACGAATGCTTTACTGAATGTTAAAGGACTGACAGAATTGCTGTGGTCATTGTAAGTTATTTTTCTCGTTTGACAGTATGGCACTCATCTCGATAAGTCAACATTATTGCCTGTTGTTGCTATAACTGGTCTGCTGTAAGGATGACTTAAATAACACTTGCAACTTTAATAAAGAGCATAACCATAAAACACCAAGTTTAGTCCACAACTTAGTAGAAACTTAGTACACTAAAAATGTGAGTATGAATAGCTACCGGCAAGGCAGTGACAACCATTCCGATGGCATTCATCCAGGCGAAGACCTTGTCTCGTGGAATCTTTATTGCACTGTCCGCAGCACAGCATAAGTCAACATATACCAACTAATCAGCACCACAACTGTAGTGTATCATGCTGCATTTGTACTCCTCGCGCGCTATGTTCCTAATGTAGCAAAGAAGAGTAAATGAGATCAGTGTAATATTGTGGACCGACCGATGACTGACCAATGACCAACCTCTGTTCCTGGAAGAGCCTTCCTGGAAGAGCCTTCCTGGAATAACTTCAAATGGCCATATCTCCATAACAGTGCCAGATAGACGCATGCGTTGAGGTATAACAAGACAAATAGCAACTCGACCATTATTGAAAATTTTTCCTCTCGGTTCCTAAAATCGGGCAATATTTTATAAAGACAATTTCCAATAACGACCTCGACGCCAGTCACTATTAGTATGATATTAAACGGATCTCAATTAGATGCTGGGTCTCTAATACAAGGTGAAAGAAATAAAAAAGCTCTTAGAAGAATACAAAAGGAAATGATGTACGCAAGAAGTACATTAGATTGGTCACAATCTAGTATTTCTTGTAAAATATAACAGCAACTAAAATGTATTTTAGTGAATATATTTATGCCATCACAACAACAGTAGTATGAACCAACTGGATTAAGATTAACAGATGATTATGGACAAATTGCCAGTTAATTCACGGTTTTTAATGCACATGTTGCTAAAAACATTGTCCAGTACAAATGGCAAATAGGCACCTTCGTTTATCGACACAAAATTAAGAAAGAACAAAGTAACTAAAACAGTCCACATTTTTGTGCTAATAATACGCAGAGCTGTTGACTTCCAGTAAAATTTGTTGAAGCTTATGATAGCCACAGAAACAGCTGAAATAAATTTCTAGCACAGAATTAAAATCTTCAACATCGTTTATTCCTACAATCGGAAATACTTTCTGACTCAACAGCTCTAGTGACTACACATAGACTGCATATAGAACCTTCTCACCCTTTAAGAACAATGTCGTAGAGAGCATTGCCAACATCAGCTCCTGTGACTGGCAAAGCCATTAGTTCAATACAGGACGAATACAGGGCATGAGAGGCAGAGTTTGGAAACTCGTTGAAACGCCAGTCAAAGCTTGGAAACACTGGCAGGCCAGCTAGAGCTGAGAATCACTTGTTAAGAACACATCAAGAGTAGCCATATCCATAGCAATAATAATAACAATGTTTCTAACATTTAACTTATTAACGATTAAATAGCATACAATTAATTAACCATATTCATACTCCATAAATTATACAAAAAGCAAATGAAAATTAGTTCTAAAAATTTCAGTAACTAAAACATTAATCATTTAATTGAATGATGAAGCCACTTTACCAAGGAAAGCCGTGTGAACAGCTTTTCAGTTTCTGGATATATCAGCAACAATGATCATCTCTTTCAACCACATAACATGAAAATTTATTCTGTCTAGAAAACTAGATGACAAGCACTCTTTAACTCACTGCACTTAGCTGAATAAGTTAGCTGAATAAGTGACAAAGTTGACAAACAATAACATGCAAGGTCTGAACATTTATTACTGCTTAGCTTTCAACTGAAATTAACTCTGTTAACCTGCAAAAATCTGACTATTAAAAATTTCAATCATTACTAGGCTTATTAAAAATATGACATCAGTTATTTACATAATTAACGACCAGCGTTTAAAGATACTGTCGACAAGTCTGGAGATGAGATGAATGTAATAGTCCAAGTCTGGCACCCAGTTCTGTTCGTCTCCCTGCATGTAGTGCAAATAGTCCTCGGTCAGGCACCAGTTGTGAGGCTTCAGGTCTCGAAATGCACCTAGCAACATCCGGCAGGCATCAAACGTTTCTAGAAGATGGCTAAGAAACGCACCCACACACTCGTGGTTCTTACAAAATTAGTCACGTTAAGTTACTCCTGGTTAGGCTGGCCACCACAATGATAACTGTTGTAGCAGAACTTTTCCTGCAACCCAACCAAACAGTATCAAAGCATTGTAATGTACCCATGTAATGGAAGCACCATAAATTTGATGATATGATAAGATGTCAAAGGAGTGATACGCTATTATGTATGTACCATTTGTTTTGTTCTGATCCATTGCCTTTTTGTTGATCTGACCCTAATAAAAAGGCAGTCACAGCCTTATGTCACTGTATTATGACGCTCTAACAACACTTTTATATTTTCCAATAGTCCCAACAATGCAAATAAATCTCGCCAGAAGAAATCTTCACTTTCTGCTGCTCACGCTTTAATGGATACATTAAAAACAAAACCAGCTAAGGGTTTAACAACACAGATAACAGACATCACCAACAAGTACTCGGATAATGAAACTGATTCTTACCAACAATGACTGAGACGAGTTTGCGCTTGAGATTGCCACGATCCTGCAGTCGCCGGTCATAGTAGTGCAGAGTGTTGTACACGTAAGTCAGTGGCCGATCTAAACACATGCAACCAATAAAATACTAATCATCTTTATACATGTACACTGCCGCTGCGTCTGCTATGGCTGTTACTACTATGTCCAAGACTATTAACACTAGTACCATGAGCACTATGAGTACAATTATGACTACAACTACTGCTGCTGCTGCTGCTGCTGCTACTGTGCATCTCAAAAAAGGACACACACTGTGTAAACTGATTTTTGTCATTTTGGCAAACGTGCCACAAAAATTTGCACCAAGGGCATATATAACTAAAACACCACAACTGCATGGTTTGTGAACTGCACTGCCTTGTAACAGCCGATCAATGACTGCATAAATAAAAGTACTACTCATGTAAACTAAATCTAAATTCCACATGTTCTGCCATTGTGTCCAGTCTATTAGTGCTCTACAAGAAAGAGCTGTACTCACTGTGGAACTTGTACAGTGATCCAAGGGCATCAAGCAGCTTCTCCAGACCGATACTGGATGAAGTCTGTGGCAACTCGACGTACCGATGAATCACAATGTCAAATACCTGACATAACAGACCACAGTGCTTTGAAGATATTGTAAGTAGAGCTGACAAAGCATTAATCTTTTAACGCATTAACGCACTGCATTAATTCTTTAAACGCATTAATTAACACATTATTAACGTACCCAGGCCCATTTAGAGGGAGAGTAGGGGGAAGTTAACCCCGGTCCCGCGACGTTTGGGGGGCCCCACCTGTAAAATATAAAAAGTTAGAAAGCAAATAAAAACACATTTTTCAACAATAACTGACGTCATTGCTAGCACAGAAATCTATTAGCCTGTCATCTAAATAATATTTATTTACAGTAGTGATGGAATGGCAACTACAGTTTCGTTAGTTGAATTCATTCGATTGTCAAATAACTGCAGTGTAATGAAATACAGGAACTTTTGCTTCACAGAATTCAGCAAATCAAATACATTTACGTATGTGCATTAATTTTTTTAACACACGTAAATTTTTTAAATGTGCGTTATGTTATTAATGCATTAACTCGTTAATTAACACGTTAATTTGACAGCTCAAATTATAAGGTTAAGATTATGCCACCAGCCAAACCATACAATATATTTGTTCCGCTGACTATTCATATAGACCAAACACGACATGCATACGATGGAATGATGGACATGATCTACACTATAGTAAACAATACTAAACTTTTACTGCAACTACTACTGCAACCACTACCATCATATATAAATAAGTAAATCTGACAGTTGTCATTAATCAGCAGAAATTAGTCACATAACTACTTATCTGAGCAAATATACCACCAAGTTGCAAAAGCAATGAAATAAAGTGCCTTTCACTATTTATTAAGTTCCATCATTTTTAAGCTTTAAAATGATTCTTTGCAGAACAGGTCATTGTAAATGATTTGCCATATATAACTAAAACACCACAACTGCATTAGAAATTGCCCGCCCATGCGGGAGTTTTGCCGCCATGAAGCCAACGGGCTTTGCAGAATCAGCGAGGGAAAAAAACCCTGGCAACTCAATCCCAGCCTCCTCAGGTTGCCCATGGAGAAAAGTGGGGGGCAAATTGGAGGGCACATACCTAAGGCCCAAGGACTCAAACGCCACAGTCGGGGTCCATGACCATGCAACAGGGAAGGAGCTAGAGGGGACTGACAGACAAACAGACAAACAGACAGACAGACAGACTCTACACACATTATAGTAAGATTAGGCTAATTGCATTCTTGCCACGTGACGTTGCTAAAAGCAGAATCTCAATCCCCTAAATTGTCTTCCTATTTGAACTTATAAGCCACGCGGCCTCACGTTGGGCTTTGCCCCAAATTTCTGCTAGTTCAAAGCCACAAACACTAGTTGAAACTCATTCATTGAATGTCATCTACGCTTTTGAGCAAACTTTGAAACGAACAAAAATTTCTAATCAAAGAATGAGCATCTGCACTACACCACTCGTAACATCATTTTAACGTATGCTGTGGTCACCAATCCCACAATCCAGACTCATTCTCTATGCCTATCACATTTTGCAAAGGCCCATGTGCAATTACAAGAAAATGGCAATAATACACAATAGAAACAAATTATTGATGTGTGGCTGTATTTGTTGACTGGTGTCGGCTATATCATGAAATTTTTCAAAACGTAGACATAATGGCAATATTTCATGCAATCCCTGATCATGCACAATAACATTAAAAACAGAAAAAAAACAGCAAAAATCAAGAGTCAACATGGTCTGTCCAGAAGGCAAACCAGATCACGCAGTATACATACAGGCAGAAATCGTAGACAAACGTTGCCAAAGTAGACGGGTAAATACTGGTGCTGTGGCTGTTCCGCCATCTCCGGGATCATCTCGTAGAAATACTTCTCCGGGAATTGCTGCAACATCGCAACATAATCAACCACACTGACAACAAACAACAAATTTGACTGCTATACAACACGTTAGGCTATGTATAAGAGCTGACATTTTCTACAGATTCATATAAACACTTCTTAAAGCAAGTACTACTTGGCATTGTCGAGGAGTTTGTTCCAATGATTAACAACAATGCAATATGGCAATAAATGTTTCCCAGGTATGACTCCAGCATTATCCAACAGCAATGAAGACATAAAATATATGGTCACTAGTCTGAAGGAGCACTTGTCCAAATTTGGTCGGCTTCCGGTCCACCATAGCCAAGATCTGCCATAGCCAAAAATGCAACTAATCTTTATTCCCAACACAATCACTAACCCTAACCCTAGCTCTAACCATGAGACTGTTTGGTCTAGTGCCCATTCAGACTAGTAAACTGTCCACCAAGTATAATACCAAATAGCAGAAACAGTCAAATAAAGAATATAGAAAAAATATAAGAGCAGCAATGCTGAGTACTGTACCCGGTGAAAAGCAGTGTGTTTCTCGTGCCAGTTGTTCTGCAGCCAATGATCAGGTGAGCTCTACAATAATACACCATGTACTCATAATCAATAATAACTCCATGCCTTTAAACATCCACAACTTACTATCAATTAGCTCTTTGACATTGGAAAACTTCTGTGATAGTTATACTAATATAACATTACCACAAACAGTGTTCCCAATATTATCATCATAATATAATCACAGATATGAAGATATATGAATATTAGTGCACTTGTTACTGTAAAACATGGCTAACATAACGAGCATGCACTTCATGTCATATGATTGGCATTGAACTGAAATATTTTCCACTCCATACAATTTATAATACAAAATAAGACAGCCGAGCACTTAAATAAGGAAAAAGCAGCACCACGCGCAGTAAGGCTAACAAAGTGAAAACAAAAAGCAGTAAACAGTCACAGCAGAAATCAGACCTCTCTGACAAATTCCTGAACACGTGTGCTAAACTCCTTGTTACGTAGCAGCAGCATTTGAACAATGAAGAAACAAACTTGTGCATCATTGCCTTCAACACTGCGCAGCGACTGTAAACACATGTAAAAGAAACAGACTTGTGTGTCATTGTCCACAACTGCTACAAACCACTTTTATTTTTTGACTAGCTCCGTAAAACATTAGTTGATTCTAATAATTTCTGGTACACAACATCAAGAAGAAGCTTGATGCAAACAACTATAATTTTACTCACCTCACGTTAATACTGCTGCTACACTACCTTGTGAAATGCAGAAGTCATAGTTTGGCCACTTACAACAAACAATTCATACTGGATTCTGTGTGTGTCAGCTCAGAAAATCACTGAGACCACAAAATCACTGAAAATATGTTAGTTTAATATTATCATATTCATTTTAAGAATGTATGTCGACAAACTGAAATGACGCATCAACAGCGAGTAAGCAATGAAATAATGTGCTTATTACTAGTTATTAAGTTTCATCATTTTTGAGCTTTGAAATGATTCACTAGAGTACAGGAAGGCACATGGCTTATAAAGAGTCCTGATAAAACAATTACAACAGTTCATTTTTTTTGTAGAACTTTGCCTAACCTAGAGCAACTACAGAGAAACATTTTACACTAGTACTGCATACGAGGGGCGTTCAAAAAGTTTTGCAAGTCAATATGTTAGACAGAAAAACTTTTCAGTATCTACACACCAATAAAACACACATTTCCCCGGAACTTATGTGAGCTTAAAGTGGATATGATGTCATTGTAACTTATGACGTCATAAGGCATTTTATATCGGTCTTATCAGCCAGGCTTCTACCATAGACTTGAGTCATTCATTGTTTGGATAGCAGGCACCACAGAGAAAATTTTTCAAATTTAGAAAAAGATAATAGCTACTGTAAGTCAAGTCTCTGCTGTATGTAGGGTGGTCTTACTGTACGAAGCCAGAGTCACGAACAGCTTGCTGGATAATTTTAACCTTTGGATTGGGCTGCAGTGCCTGCAGCTAGGCACTGCCAAATTTAGGGAAGACGTTCAGGGCTTGCTCCCAGGCCCCCACATATCAGGGCTCCCCAGTTTGTACATTTTAAAAATTGTTTAACCTTTCGCAAAGACGATGGATATCACTAACTGTTAACCTATCAATAAAATTTTACAATTAACGCAAAATCCTGACATGACAGCGTAGTTCACAGAAGCATTCTTATTAATGGCCAGCGCAGATTTCGGCTACTGTGTATTCATATTGCAAACAAAAAATTTGCGAACGTATTTGTCAGGGCTTTCACAAAAGTTACATATCCCGGGATCTCACGTTCATAAATCTGGCTGCAGACTGGAGAATTGTCGTGCAACGTGCGTATATCTGTGCTGTTTGTATTAGCACTCCAAATCGTATCTTTCTAACGCTTTATGACATTATAAATTTCAATGACATCACATCCACTTTAAGCTCATACGAGTACTGGAGAAATACAACTTTTACTGGTGTATAAATTTTAAAAAGTTTGTTAGTCTAATATACGGGGGCCTATCAAGTTGTAAACTTTGTCTAATTTTCCTCGCATGTATAGTTTTTCATGGCTGGCACAGATTTTGGCTACTGAATAAATATAATCACAAATATGAAATTCACAGACATACTTGTTAGGGCTCTCAAAAAATAACATGTTCCAGGGCCTCGTGTTGGAAAGTCTGACAGTAGATTAAAGAATACATTGATTGCGCCGGCAGTTGGCACTCCAAATTGTTCTATGACGTCATACACTACAATGACGTCATATCCGCTTTAGGCTATATATGTGTTTGAGAGAAACATGCGTTTTATTGATGGATAAATTTTGAAAAGTTTTTCAGTCTAACATATCAACTTGCAAAACTTTTTGAACACCTCTCATATTTGGTATCAACAGAGTGAAATACTACAGCAAAATCATTTTTTAGATTATGAGCTTAAGCCCATTTTCACACTCTCAATCCAACTGATGGCTACTGTTAGCTGAGATCAATAACTCCAATCATCAATCTATTGATAAAAACCACATACAGATTACAGAAACAAATCAATCTGAAACAAAACTAGACTAAAATGATAGCCCCATAGATAAAATAGAATTCAACGACAAACTAGCTAGTATGATCACTTCGTAACCATCTTACCAGGCAGAGAATAAGTCTGTCTATAGGAACAATGCAGCACTTCCAGATGAGATCGTTCAGGGACTCAACGCACTTGCCTATCTGCTGGTGATTCCCATTGGATGATGAGAACTCGCATATCAAGTAGTCCGTGAACGTGCGCAGATGTGACGATATAGCCCGTGGACTCAGCCGCTCAAGCACCCTGTGACATAACAACAGACAATGTACTACAAAGGTCTGATACTAGCGACAGACTACAGTGCTGCTTACACGAGCCACATGCAGAAACACATGACAGTCTTGATAGTGGCTGCTGACTGGAATAAACCATACACTAGCAAACAAATGTACCTGCAGTGCAGCAAGCAGACATACGACCACCCCGATCAGCCACACCAGGCTTTCACACTGAAGCCCATAAGCTGCTACTCACATATGTTGCTAAGGGTAGGAAGCTGAGCTGACTCGAGGCAAAGGAAATTAGCAACTTGCAAATGATCTGTGGGTGAAAAAATTCTAACCAAACCTGGCAGCTACGAGTCCGTGTGTAATCTAAAGAACTGATTTTTACCGCTGGTTCAGCACGTGCAACATTAGCTCAACTTCCATCCCAGTGCTTGGACACTGAAAGAGTGACCAGCTTATGGATACTTGGCGTCATCGTTAGCGATCATCTTACCACAACAGAAAATGTCAACTATCTGCTATCTTCTTGTTCCAGTGTGTTGGATGCTCTGCAAGATCTGCGAAGCCACGGCATACCAGCAACAGCACTACATGACGTGTTCTGTGCAATCATCGCTGCTAAGTTAACCTACGGCGCGTCAGCTTGGTCTGGCACGTGCACAGTGGCCGACCGTGCCAAGCTGAATTCGTTCACAAAATGATGCAAGCGGCTTCCCTCTGTCGCAAAACTATTTTCTGAAGCTGATGATAAACTTTTCAAAACAACATTGCATAACACGTATCATGTTCTCCAATCATACTTGACCGATCGTGCAGAACTCAATACAATCTTAGAAGCAGGACACATAACAAGGCATTAATTGCGAAAACTACACGCTTAACTGATCGGGACTTCATTGTGCGCATGCTATATAAGATAAGGACAGTTATTAGTCATGTTTCTAACGTTTTTATTGCTAGTTTTATTCTCGTAACTTTTTGTGTGCAACTACCTGTTTGTAAAAGTTGCATCTGCCAACTTTGTCTATTATGTTATAGCCTAACTATTATACCACTGGCAACCACATGCAGAAATAAAAGTTTGTGTGCTTGCAGAAATATCTGAACTATCGTAAATGGCGGAATCATTTTTGACACTACTGGGTGTCATGTGTGTCCGCTGGCACTTATGCAACATATTAACAATGCTCAACTTGCTGTCAAGCATGAAACAAGTATGAAAACAGTCGATGAAGCCAGGAAAAACATCTGTTACAGTAACATGAAAGCATGACGGTAAAGTTGCCACCTTACACTCAACATAATTGTCCTTTGTGAACTATTTTAAACGCTACAAACAAATTTAATATATGCAAAAATGCAACGAATTACTTATAAGCAGTTGGTGCAAGACGATTGTCCTCCTGCAATGACTTCCACAGAACACTAAAAACCAACAACAAAAATATCCTATTCACTACTATAGTCATAATTATAACACTATACTTAGATATCTTCAGCACTTCAACAGCATTCATTTGGCCAAAATAATTCCGCCTGTTAATAAATCTGCTGCAGAAAGCCCCAACGATTTTCTTTGGGACTCTGCATATTCTGGATTAACTCCAAAAACAGTTGAATAAAAACCAAAAGTAGTAGTGTCAAGTATTACAGCGAACAGATCAAATCAAGTGATGGAGTAAAACACAAATAGTTTGGATTATGGTTGTGCATAAACTAGCAGCTGTCTGATAATTTTTCATTTCATCAAAACACGTTGGGATTGAATGATACATCAATAATAAACATAGACTGAACCAGATTGAAGTGATGTCCATAAAAATTTGATCTTACAGCATTGAGTAAAATGTTTTTAATCAATCTGCATTTATATTTGCCACTGCAGAACCTTTAGTGACTGCTGCAGATAACACCTCTTGTGGCCCAATCGATAAGATAAAGAATAAACAAAAAAGCAAAACCATGAAGCAGCAAAATAACATGGGCATAGCTGCAAAGTGGCTGTTGAACCAGCATACGATTAAAAGATCGTGAAACCATCTCTACAATGCATTTATCAGAAACTACACCATGTCCGGAAAAAAACATCCCAGACATTTTCGATTGTAAAGACATTTTCGATTGTAACTTGCAAAAGAATTATCAGATTTTAATAATTTTTGACACCAATATTTCTGACGCAACTGGCGATCAAATGACTGTCCAATTTTCTACCACACCCATTGTTTGTTTCTGCACTACCTGGGGAAACAAAACCAACAAAATATTGCACTTTATCCTATTTCGTCTGTTAGGGTTTTCCCAGGTAGTGCAGAAGCAGACATTTGGTGAGGTAAGAACTAGAATGATCATTTGATGCCAAGTAGTGTCAAAAATGTTTGCACCAAAAATTATTAAAATTTGTCAATCCTTCTTCAAGTCACAATTAATAACGTTGGAGATGCTTTTTGATGCATTTCTGTTCATTTCAACTCATATTTTGTTAGTTAAGTTTTCCCCAGGTAGTGCAAAAGCAGACACTGGTGAGGTAAAATATTGAACGGTCACTTGATGGCCAATTGTGCAAGAAATAATCGTGCAAAAAATTATTAACATTGGATATCCCTTCTTCAAGTGACAATCGATAATGTTCGGGATGTTTTTTTTTCCGGACACGATGTATATCCTGCCAAAGGCACAGCTTCCAATGGCACTAGAAAACCAAGAATCAAATAGAAGATTACCAGATAAATAAAGGCGGTGTTGACATTGATGTAAAATGCGTTATCAGCTCATTCTCAGTTGCCATGCCTTCAAACCGAAATAACACTGTGTGAGTAAAATAACATTCATTTACATAAAGACACAAACTTACGTAGTTTGTGACCGAATTTCTGTAAACAGATCTCGTTTCCTTAACCATCTGTATAATGCAATGCACAGCATTGGATGCTGAATAAAAATTCAATCACTTGGTGTAACAGTTCAAATCTTTTCTAAGCATGCTTTTTGACATGCCTCACCTACAGTCTGAAATAGTTTTCCTAAAACTGCATTTCTGATTTAATTGTAACAACTGGTACGTTTAAAATATTCTCAACTCTGCCCTGTATAGTTGTGCTTTCCCGCAGTGACATGTGACTTGCCACACTTGCGACTCTTCACTATTGCACATGACTTAACATACGAATAAACCATATAAAACAGAAATAAATAAATAAATAAATAGATATCCATTTGTCAAGCTTCTATCCAGTGTCTGGTATCTAGGACAAAAAATGTGAATTGACTTGATGTCTGATGCTTAACGGGCTCCTCATGGGCTCATCACACCAACCCCAACAACAGCGGCAACACGTTACTTACTTTTCCACCTGCGAAACTCGTTGTTGACATTCTGTTTGAGCGTCTGCTTGTCGTCGCGCACTGGTGCTGGCTGCTGCTGAAAGAACTCCGACAGAGCTGGAGGGAAGCAGGCCAGAGTGTACGATGACCAGGAGTGGGGAGTGGCGGCCATGATGCCCGATAGGATGTCCTTACACCAGTTGCTCGCCAGAGTCTCCGAACCTACAGTACAACAGCTCACACTACTAGTTTCAACCTTCAATTTAATCTGACAATTTTCTCAGTATCTCCAGGTTAAACCAAAGTTCAGAATGTTTACTGTATCATTGTTAACAGGCTGGACGTCTGCTCTGCAGCCTAACCAACAGTAATCAACACAATGAAAGTAATATAAAAGAACAAAACGTTGACAGAGGCCAAGGTGCATTTCATGTAAGCTCATTCCTATGAATTTCAAGCTGGCAAATTCGAAATCTTTTCAGGCAGCAAATGACCCACACTGGCCAATGTAGAGTAACTTCACTGATCAAGATTAACGCATTATCACTAAGCCAAGCCAGCTAAGAAAATAATGTTCAGTGTTGTGGCTAGAGATTACAATCCCGAGATCCAGAATCCCAGCCATTTTAGCCAATCCCAAATCCAGGAATTGGCGGCATCCCAACTACAGGAGTTCGGGATTACTTCAGAAATCACTAAAATAGTACTTTTTCCACTGTTAGATGACAAAACAACAATTTTAGCCATCTCACGCAAATTATTGACACTGCAAGTTGCATTTACCTACCAGTAAAAGCCTACTGCATCCATGCATAAAAAGTAAGGCTTGCAAGACTACTATAATAAATAATGACCAACATGTAATCCTAATCCTGATAAAAGAATCCAAAGATTACAAAATTCTTAATCCCAAGTTCCGGGATTGAGACTGCAAGCACTAGCCATAACCATGTAGCTCGGCAAAGACACAATAACTGTTAGTTATATATTAAGTAAGTAAGTAAGTAATTTATATAGCGCGTTATTAATATTAGTATTATTCCAAAACAGTTTCTCACAAGCAAAGAGCAGTACTGACCAGTGACATGGACTGCACGTGCTAGTGTCAGAATCATGGCGCGGTTGAGTTCCTCCGAGTCATTAGAGATGAGAACAACGCTCTTTGGCTCCACGATGATACGTGACAACTGAGGCTGCACTTCCCAGCTGCCGAGACCCATGATCAGATGAAGAGCCGTACTCTCAACACTTTGACAGACATCAATCAGAATGCTTACAATTAGAGCTGCGGATTTTAACAATTAATTTAATCGTTAACTAACAAAGAAAATTAACGACTAATTTTATTTTTAACGATTAACGGTTCTGCCGGATACATCGTCAACAAGAGACGTTCGTCGCTGGATCCATCAACCGTGAACATGCTTGTTTGTCTCCGGGACTGGTGTCATTAACATTAAAAAC
>Ga0209367_1001043_pt1 | contig 32342 bp, 24 predicted proteins | sample WorMetLIZISLAND2_FD_187412 | JGI IMG/M metagenome (GOLD analysis project Ga0209367, IMG submission 187412) | Marine gutless worms symbiont microbial communities from Max Planck institute for Marine Microbiology, Germany - Olavius geniculatus... ...
GACCAGGGGCTCTGCCCCTGGACTCCGCTGGGGGCTCTGCGCCCAGACCCCCGTTATAACTCGCGCTGCTACGCTCGCCATGGGACCTTCCCCCAGATGTTGTGGGCTAGAACCGCCAGTGGCAACTGCTGTGCAACAGTTGCGCAAATGTAGACAGTTAGACACCCTCTAACGGACTCTGGGATCATCACAAGGTCTCAGACACTCAGGCTTGTTTCTAGCTTGGTTTGGCTATTTGACTTTCATTCCGTTAAAACGTGACCATTATTACAGTCAGTATAGGCATAGGCTACAGTGTCAACCGAAGTTTAACAGCTAGAGCCAAAAAATTTCGCCAGCCAGAAAGTTTACTTCCCTTTTGATACATTTTTTAAAACACATATATTGTGTTCTCTTTGGTCTTTTGCTTGTGGTGGCAGGTTTATGACAAACTCTTCTGCCAGCTGCCTCTGTTTTCTGCAGCCTTCTTTTGAGTGATGTATAGTCCTTGCTTGTGATGTCGCTTTCGTCCTCTTGTTGCTTTGCCGAACATCTTGAGTAGGCCTACATGACATTTTGTTACTAAATTTCAAACCGAACTTTTCCCACGCACTGCTCAGATGTGAAGGATAATAGTAGGATTGCTGAATTTGCCGTGGTACGTACGCTCGAGTGAGAACTGCGGCATGTTTTAAAACGACTGTGCGGACAATGATCAAAATAACACACATTTTAATCGAAGTCTTAACGCAGATTAACAATAGCACGGCAACAGGCGCAGTTAGCCTAAATACATAATCTAATGTCCTAATCTAATGTAATCCAAAAACAATTTGGCATATCGCCAACTGCACCATTGTGACAGGCGGTATGAATCGTCCTAAGTATGAATTTAAGATAGGAGCTGAAATGTCCTGTAACTTTAAGCAAGTCATGGTGTATTATCCATAGTTCCTTGTTTGCGTAGCCAGAGTTTGAAGCGTTTTGTGTCTATAGCTGCGCCGCAGCGTGCAGATTGTGTTGACTTTTTGTTTCCTTTGAACGGCGTCCATGATAGCGATCCGCAATGGTATTTCATGGTGTTTGGATCATCATGGTTTAAACGTCAACGGACTGACTCTATCGCACGCATGTCTGTGCGGGAACATTGTAGTACAATGTTCCCGCACAGACCTGATCAAGTGCCTGGTACAATGGTTGTACCGGGCACTTGATCATGTCCCGTTAATCTTTACTGGATACCGCACGGCTGCTGCCTGCTGGAGTGGTTAAGCAAGCACGCAGTACGTGCGAGCTTATACCACTTCAGACAGTGCGGTATCGTAATTTAACCATGCTCAGACTGACTGGGCTACAGCGTCGGTAGCAGTGCAAGCTACGTCGTAAGTGTGGCTTAACTGCAGTGATGGTGCTGTATGCTTGAGGACCAATTATGGGGTGTTTACACGATCCAGCAAATGTCCAGCAAACTTCCACCAAGCGTATTCAAAATACACGTGCTAATGCTGGACGTTTGCTGGATCGTGTAAACACCTATTATTCGACTGGTCCACATTTACTAATTATTTGACACTGCAGCAGGTGATGTGTATAGCGCTAGATGCAAGTGCACGATGTTACGGTGGTGATCTTTTATTTGTTGTTTTTACGAATAACGATAACGACGAAGTTAATTTCGTAAAGCTTGATCTTCACTTCGATATATTTTTTATGTAGTAATCGCAGAATGTAAGTGGGCTGTGACGCATACTCACTCATAGCATCGGCTACGTAACATTTGTAACCCGTATCAAGACGTGGCTTTAAAGCTTAAAAAGTAGCCTAAAACGTTTGACAAACGCGAACAAACGACTGCCGTGGTTTCATAAAGAAATATGCCAGTACTGTCAACTATCAGTCTCAAATATTTTGAAGTATTTTCCATTCATCCTAACTCTGATATTTGTGTGTCGTACTCAGGGATTTCCCATACAGTGCAAGTATTTTAACGACTCTAATATATTCGAGGTTCGTGTCTATTTTTGCTATACACGTGCACTTAAAATTATTGACAAATAACATTTCCGTTCCTTGCCGACAGCTTGTCTAATTAACTACGTAAATCCAGCCTTTCGTCCATCTACAGATTTTGCAGAAGTTTTTTACCCCTACTTACAATGCGTCGTCTGTTATTCTTTGCTCAGTAGTAATATTGTTATTAATTAATTGTTTATTGTCTACGTTAGCTGCGGATGCAGATGTATAGATTGTGTTCGCGTTATTTTAACTGATGTGCACGCAACACACCCACACCACGCAAATAAAGGTGCATACAGAGCGACGTAACTGAACTGAACTATCATTGTTTAGTTTTCGACGAACTGACCAATGGGCAAGCAGTAATGCATTATAGTACTCACCGTCTAACGTCGTCGGTGGCCTACGTGACTACGCTCGCGTTTTAGACTATTGGGCTCACCCATTTGTCACTTGGGTTCGCTGTTCTTGTCCAATGGTCAGTTCGTCAAAAACTAAACCGTGTCAGTTCACTTTCGTCGCTCTGTATGCGCCTTAGCACGCAGAAACATTGGCGGCGACAACTTTTCGTTCTTGAAGCAGCAAAAGTTGGTGGTGTAGGCCTAAAAGTCGCCTAACCCATAAACGCAAGACGTCAAAAGAGAAAAGTTACCCAGAGAAAGATTTACGTTTTCCAGCTGACCGTAGGAACCGGGTGGATCTGTCGTTATAGCAGTGTCCTTAAGACGGAACTCCAACTGCAGCTGCTGTCGAATTTTTGGCATTTAAAACACTATCTAAACTAATATAATCACTTAAATGTTGCAAGGTTTTGCAAACTTAACTTGAAAAAAGGTCGTTTGGTATTTTTGTATCTCAAAGTCGGGCAGCACTGTAGGTTGTCGCCGCATATGCGCAGAAATTATGGAAATTAAGGTTTCTTTTTATTCTGTTTTTTTATTTCTCACATTGCGCTGACTGGTGATAATTGTCGTTTGTTGTTATATACTTGTATTATTGCTTTATTTCGTCGCTTGAATGTCTCGTAGAACTTTTGCCATCAACATTTTCGCTCTTGTTTAATTTTTGATAGTTTTCTTACGATGGGTTTGCGCATATCGCTTTGAGTGAACTTGCAAGACATAAGTATTTATACACGACAGAAAAAAACCATTTTATGATGGCATTTTTTGCCATCTTGCTACGAATGCATTCCAGTTTTTATTGGCCGCTGATACTCATCGAGTATTAATTAAATAATACGAGTTAATAAGATATAAGCTTACAGTAAATTTTTAGTGTTACTGTAACGTAGCTTATAGTTTAGGTTGGGCTGAAGTTAATTGGCGGTTTTGTTTTAAAATATTATTCCGCCGATATTGCGTAATATATGTAATCAACACGCTTATGGGAATTCTTATCACATTGTTACTAAGTGATCGTCAGAGAAATAAATCATATTTTGATTCTGACAGTAGCCATTCCACTGTGTATTGTTTGGTTGTTGGTAGCATTTTTTTCAGCGATGACGCAAACATGATATACTGGTACGCCGTCGTTACAGTGTACATGTGTGTTGAAAATAAATAGTGTGCTATATTTATACAGAATTTAACGTCACTTGTGTAGTCGGCTACAACAACCCAAATCAAATTAGCTGTCTAGTAAATAGGCTTACCGATAATTCCCGTTAATCTATAGGCCTACTATACTTGAGAGTTACCATCGCCGATAACTTTTTAACGGCACGACGTACGTCGGCGAAATTTTGCACGCAGACCCGTGTCGTACGTGGCCTGAACATGGGTTAGGTGAGATGTCGCTGAGGTGTCGTACCTGTCAGAAAATTTCACTTTTTTAGAATTTTGCAGCCACACCTCTTAAGCCGCAGCAGAGCTGTACGTGACGTCATATAGACGTCGTCACCATGGTGACGCATCATCAGCGCTGCAGCGCATACCTCGCGTTATGTAATTCATCAATTGATTGCTTTGGTGCATCGTGACGTCACAAAAATTGATGCTTCAACATGGACATTATGAATATTAATGTGCATCGATGCAATCAATAGATGAATTAAACAACGCGAGGATACTGAAGCGCCCAAAATGCTGGTAAGGAACTTGAATCTAATTGAGGCAAAAACCGAAAATTGAGGCCGCAGGCCGAGTTGAGGCCAGAAAGGCCGAAAATGTAGGCCGCAGGCCGATACTGTGGCAAAGATAAAGCGGACAAAGAGCGTAGCGACCTGTCCGCTCGTACGTTAATAAATACTTCCATATGCAAAAGCTAGTTTCTAACTACTCTGCTGAACAAGCTGCTTCCTGTTTGTCGCTAGGAAAAACGCACTACAGCCTATGAAGTTCCTCTTGCAGCATGTAAAAAGGCGTAGCCTATGCGATTTTTTATTAGTGATCATTAGCAACCTAATCCCTATCGACCTCACCATTTCCGAGAGATGTGACCAGTTTTCCATTTTAAAAATGCACATTTCTCCTACTCCCCTCTGTTCAACTTCGATTTTAAAAATTTTCCTCTTGCCCTAGATCGCTGAAATTGTGCATGCCTGGGTTTAAGACACAGAGATAATTATTCGTGTATAAAGTTTTTCTATTAGCCACAATATAGGCCTAGTTGTGTCCGACAGACGGACGACAAACAGACGACGACGCCAAAGACGCCGTGCAGCATAGCGTTTTGATCCTCATTGTCAGTTTATTTGTTAACCCGAGTGATCTGATATCGAAGTTGTGTCCAGCTGTGCATTGTTATTATTAACAGAGTACATTGGGCGCCTACACAGTAGTTGTTCATTCCTGTTTATTTCAGTGGCGTAGACAACAGGGGAAGCAGAGGGGCCAGACCCCCAATCTGAATTTTAAAGATATTCAGAACTCTGTAAATAATTACTGTTGCCACCGGATCTCATATTTTAAAGCTAAAATGCACCAAATTCGATTTCGGCTGGGCTCCTCCCTATACTCCGCTGGGGTAGCTCAGAGGGACCCCCCAGACCTCCTTAAGGGACTTCAGGGGTCCTGCTTCTAAGAAGAGGGAGAGGAGGGAAAGGGGGATGAGGAACTGGAAGAAAGGGGAAGGGAGGGGAGAGAAGAGAAAGGAGGCGAGGCCCCCAATTCACATTTCTGGCTATGCCACTGTGTATTATGAATGTTGATAATGGCTTCGGCTCGAACCAGTAACTTTTGACGTTAAATGCAGCTTTTAATGCTAAATGTTATCTAAGACTGGACCGAAACGAACTACATAGGGCCTGCTGCGGACCGGTTCCAGACGAATGGGTCGATTTTGTTAAATTACTGGGCGTATCAACGGTTTCATGATTTTTCATCTGCTCCTGGTATTTTTCTAATTCATGTAGCCTACAATGTCAACAGACCGTTGCACTTTCAGCGAGAAAATCGTGCAGCAGCGATGGCTGTCATTGTCAAGTAGACTGCGTTTGTTGTCGTTCTTTCTGCTAACTTGTTGGTTACGGTGTGTGATAGAATTTTCTGTTACAGTTGGACGTACTTTCAGCTCAATGCGTAATGTGCATTATTGATTGTCGACTATTGTTCTAATTATTATTCCGCACAGTTCAATTCCAGTGAATGATTTTCTTGTTTTGGCTGTACTGTAGATTTGCACCATACGCAAGACACTAGCAACGTTTCAGTACGTTGCAAAACTGCCGTACAGCGTCAATTTCTTGCCTTTTCCATAGATTTAGTACTTTTTTATCAGTTCATCCAGATTGCTGTTCATTATTCGAATTGTCGCCGTAGCTGGTTTACTTGTCTCGGCTTACATAATTATTTCTTTGAACGTCCATGTTTCGAGTGCAATAAATCATCTGAGAATGACTTCAGCTGGACATAAAGACTGTCTGTGAAGTTTTTTTCAAGCAACTGCAGGCACAAAAAAACACGTTTGCACATCATATGCACAGTTTTTGTTCAGTTTTACAGAATTAGGTCCACTGCAAGTTCAGCTGATCACAAAAGTAAAACTTTATTACTGGTTGTGTCTGCCAATAGGTTACTTTTTACACGTAGCATGCACTCACAGTCACACATTTACTAACTGTCACCCGTAGTAACCTATCGGCCTATAGATCAATTCCATGTACAGTACCAACGTATGACGCTGTTATGCATTTGAATGACATTTTTTCTCTTCAGTTCTTGCACGATAACGTACACAGAATGACAACAGAATGCTCTACACAACCTTGGCTATTAATTATGACTATGGATGCACTGAGATATCAACATAACGAAGACGAGCAATGATCAGCAATGTCACTACACCGTGGGCCAATAAAAAACGTGGCACTTTACTTTAGTCCATATCAGACAGTTAGCATTAATGTGATCATTATACATCCCACCACACCATAAATGCGTCTCTACACTACCTTGTGAAATATAAATGTAAGACAAAACTAACGATAATAACATTTAGGTAAATGAAAAAATAACACTTCAGACCAACATTAAGGTGAATAATGTGTATGACACTAACATGACACTATGACACTAGCAATATCTGAGGGGCCTTACGGCGAGCGTGGTCCTAGTGCAGTGCAGGGGCACAGCTCCTGGTCAGGGGGTCAAGAAGGCAAAGCCCTCTGAAGCTGAAACACTTTTGGTTTTTGGAAGTTCAATGGAAGCTGCAAATTTGACCACTTTTAAAAATTATTTGTATTAACTTTGCAAAAAATCATGGACGGCTATGAAACTGGGGGGCCTGGAGCAAAACTGGAGGCCCCCAGTCCGGGTCTGAAATGGCCAAAGCATAGGCGGATCTAAGAGTCGCATTTTTAAAAGGGGGAGGAGGTCAAGCAGCCGAGGCAAGGCACATAGGGTGTGGGGTGTGGTTACCCCTTCTGCATAGGAAAGGGATATTCGACTGGGCAAAAGGCACTGTCCCTCTGCAATTTTTTTGATACTTTTATGTCAAAGTGGCGTATTTTGATGCAGCTAAATTCAAAATAGGCCCCATAATCATTCTTTATTGCTGTTTTAGGCTAATTGTTTTGTTCGTCTAATACTTTCTCAAATATAGTTGGAGAAAAAAATCCTGCATCACCCAAATATTGGTCCGGCAGCCGCCAGACCTGCCGGACCGGTTGCTACGGCCCTGGACCACAATGTTGGTCTGGAGTGTTTTCTTTCAATTTTACCAAAATGTTTGTTATTATTGTTATATATGCATATTTCATTTATATTTCACAAGGTAATGTAGAAACGCATTTACGGTGTGGTGGGATGTATAGTAATTACATTATTGCAAATAGTCTGCAGAGACTGCCAGTGAAAGAATTTTGAAAATCGGTCAATAATTGGTGAATATATGGATAAAAGTAGTGCCACGTTTTTTATTGGCCCACCCTGTAGGTCTCATGCAGTCTCACCATTAACATTCATACTTAAACTAAGGGATAAGTGAGTGTTAAAATGAACTTATATGGATAATCAAGACAGTGGTTTAACTGACACTTATTCCATGGTCGCTGACGGTCAGTAGTGTAGTCTACACTATCATTTGTTTGGACATGCTTGACTGAATCCATGGAATTATCAACCAGTTATACCGCTGCAGACATAGTGCTAGCGATAGGCAGTACAAGTGCAACAGCGGAATATGTGGCAAAACACAATATACCAAACTCTTGTGAGTTGCAGCACTGGACTATCTCAGAACTGCCAACCAAGCTGACTGGTGGTAGCATTGGCCAACCACGACAGTCAGATCCATGGTGCAGCTAGCAGACATACCACCACTCCAATCAGCCACAATGGGCCTTCACCGACAACAAACTGAAGACGGATTACAGAGACTTGGTCTATGTGATAAGCTACAAAAAAGACAAAATCCCCAACTACACTAGTTTGACTTGCTGTGAACTTGTTGAACAGGTCATAAATACAACTACACTATGTCCCAGAAAGAGTTCCCAGACATTATCAATCGTAACTTGAAGAAAGATGGCTAAATTTCAATAGTTTCTGGCACAAATACTCCTGACACAACTGGCCACTGAATGCCGTTGGGTCAGAGGTGGGAACTTGAATGTTTTCTGACGTCTTTTGATCATTCTAACGGCTATTTCGTGTGTTTCATTTTCCCCAGGTAGTGCAGAAGCACACATTGTTTGAGATGGGAACTTGAATGGTAGCTGACAGTGTAATAATTGTACAACATCTTGAAATGTCCACATGTTGTACGCCTTTTTGCACAACATGTTGTACAACAAATCCAAGACAAACTGATGCAAGTGGAGTATGCAATTAAGGAAACTACATGATGCACAATAAATTCATCCACAGTATGTTCAACGCGCAGTGTGGACTGCTCCTAACAGCTACAGCATCCACAAACATAAGTGTTCATCCACACCTTACAATGTGATCGTCCATTGTGTATGTGTGTACGATACAGAGGCCTGCCGTCACTAGATGGACCATTAGTGTCCATCCACACTTCATGCAAATATGCAAAAAAGTTATACGCCGTCAGAACATTTCAATAGTACGGTCGACGAGGGTTGTTCTACAACACATAAAACACATGCACAAAAATATTTCACTCGGCAAGCAAATATTGTTTCTTCTAAGTTCATATTAACACATATAGCTCGTCCAGCCCATTTCTTAGCTGCTTTAACACAACTGATTTATACAGTGACAGGAAGGCCATCATCTGTAATGTCCCCTCTTGATAAAACTACACCGTATCTCAGAAAAAAACAGTTGAAATTGTTTTTGTCGTAACTTTGTCAAATTTCAACTAACTTTGATAAGTTTTGGCACAAATGCTCCAAGCTGTTGCATAACGCTGAGTTGTTGTCTCAAGTAAACATTGTAATAACTTAATTCAGCATAAAAACACTTACATGTGAATTATTTAGCAGAATTATAAAATTATATAACCACTCACTTGGTAAATTATCAGAATTTATGCTCAAAGTGTGTCCTGCATACAAAGACACAATGGCTTAAATGCAAGGCCACTGGATGATGGCGGAATCAATGATCAACTGATCAAACAGCATTTACTCTTTGATTAGACGTATTTTAAGCACATCAGTCAGCTATTTTGTTATTTGCTATTTTTATCATGAAATATTTAATACCACAAAATTATTAAACCATGTGGCACCCTCTGTCAAATTGATGATGCAAAAGTGAGCAATCTGATACAAATAACCACCGTGTAATGTAACAATCTGTAGCATCTGTGTAGTGCGTTGACATAAAATGGGTGAGGCGAAAAATTAGCACATCTTGCATAACATTATCAATCTTGGCCATCTTTATACCAAAAATTATCAAAGTTGGTGAAAGTTTGACAAAGTTATAACAAAAACAATTTTGACTGTTTTTTTTTTGAGACACGGTGTTATTATATTCAGCTCAATTTCACAGACAATTAACTCTTTGTGAGCAAAACAGCTAAAAAATAACAGCACTTCAACTGTGTGCTTCACCCACAAAAGTTTTACTGTCTCTAATGAAGACCTAAACCTCCAGGAAATATTCTGGTGTTTGCTTCTAATCTGATGTTTTAGCCCTTCGTATCTGGTGCATAAAATTTTGTAAAAAAAATAACAATAATAAGAGTGATAATGAAAGCACTTTATACCAGTGGATTTGGTCGAAATCGGTAGGCAAGCATCATGCGTTTGCGGTACGCCTCAAATTCATCATCGTCTTTCTCCAGTTCTGCCGGTTTATCCATGCCAAGACCTTGTCCATCCAATGATTGCAAGCCTCTATCATACACAAATACACAACAGATGATCACGTTGTAAATAATTTCCATCGTATTTTATTCACTACTAATCACCCAACCAGTGTGGCTCATTATAAGTCCAATCTACGCAATGTAGCAGCATCTTCAGGCAAATGATGGATTTATTCAGTGAAGACACTACCTGCACTATCCTGAATTTGATTATCCAATTAAAAAACCAACACAAAGTCAATCCGAATTGTTAAACTTCTGCCTCAACAATTCCCAAGAGTTTATGACCAGTCTAGTAACCTTTATAAAAAATAGCATCTATGCTGAATCACTGATATGAAGAAAGCAGCTGAAGATTTGGCAATCATTAAGAAGTGACTGTCAACAACCTGCTGAATGAACATGTAACTGATAAAAGAACAGCAAAACCAAGTGTGCAAAATATAATACTAGCAACAACATAGCCAGATAACCAAAACACACCATGAGAAAATGCCCAGAATCTAAGTGCATCTTAAGATAATGCGCGGAAAGTTCATCAGTCTGTCGTAACCCACAGGTGCCGTCTGTGTCGCATGGTCGCGAATCCCGACCACAGCGTTTGAGTCCTTGGGCCTAAAGTATGTGCACCTAACACCGCTCAACCTTACCCCACCTCTGCCCACGGGCAGCCTGAGGGAGGGTTGAGTTGCCGGGTAACGGAGTGGACCCACCCATATGGTGGGAACTTTGCTAGTTACTACAACAATCCAAGAAATAAGACAGAGAGACAGTTGTGTATGACGTAAAAGATGAATCTAACTTGTTGACAGGGTTCTTGATGCCCTGGCCCTCTGATCCAAGCCCCTCTCCCTCCTTCCAACCCATCTTCTGCAGCATCTGGAAGCCGACGTTCTCGCAGGTGAGCTTGAACTGTTTGTAGTCCGAGTGATCAGGCTCCCGACCTTCCTTCAAAGCCTGCATCCATTACACCAGCAACAAACAAATAATGATTTAAGTTATTCTTTAATCCGATCCAATTCTATCCAAAATACATTTGCAGAGAGCATCTATAAAAGTCTCTAATGCACTACAGTAGTGTTAGTAAATGTTAACATCTGCAAAATAAAAATGTTGTAACTGATGCCTAAAAATATCAAAGAAAATGTCTGTTGACTTCAAACAGTAAGGCAGAGCATTCCAGAAGGCTGGACCAACAACACTGAAAGCAAGAGTGCCATAGTGTTCTGCGATACCTTCGATACCTCAATAAGCATCGTGAGTACCAATGTTTCAATACCAGTATCGAAGAGGTCTCGATATATCACGATATATCGCGGAGCCACGATACCGTCAAGTATCGTGACATGACAATACCTGTTTCGATACCATGCAATCGCTTTATTGACAACTGCAGACCGTGTGACAGCAATAAAAATAGGACGTCACGTCAAAACCATTTTTGTAAGTTAGTAATATGCTTGCAGTTTGCACATGCGTTGATAGTGTGTTGTCAAAACGGCGCATTTCTAGTTCATTGTGGCGTTTTGTCAACTTTTATGATCTAACCGCGGTACGACTGATGGGCACGCAATCACGCCGCATGCGCATGCGCTAGCCGCTGAAGTTTTGTCTGCGCTGTCTATCACGCGTCGTTTACGTATTTAGATTATACTACTTTTGCAAAGGTGTTGCAGTATTGCATAATGACCAACACTGATCATAATTACGTTGAATCACTGGACTGAGTGTTAGTGCCGCACTGAAACTGTTTTGAGTTCGACATCTTTGAAGCTGATCAGTGCGGAAATCATCCAAGAAAACAGATTTGTTGTAAAATCGTTGATTAGTCGAGATGATTACTTCCGCTGTCAAACATATAGGCCTATATAAATATGTATTTTAAGCGACGGCAGGGCCCCAAACGTCGCAGGGCCCCAGAAAACTACCCCCTCCTCACTGCGATGGGCCTGAGGACTAATGTTTCACATGCACTTCCAGTATCGATAGTATCGCGATACTCGATACCTGAGACAGTATCGTTATCGTGGCTCCAATTTCAGGTATCGCACAACACTAGAGTGCTGTAGATTGACAGTCTGCAGTGCGGTATGACCAGATTTAAGATACAACTGTACAAAAATTAAGGAATTATTAATTGCTAATTGCGAATGAAAGCTAACAGTGATAATTGTCAAGAAAGAATATGCACATTCTTATTTAGCAAATTTTTCAGTTACTGCCCTATAAGCTCTCACAGATGCATTGTGCCACAGCTATTAAGTGATTATTCTTCCAATCACATTATACGAGGATTGTTCCATAAATAAGTTACAAAATGGCATCATTCTGTTAGTTTTCCAAATATAAAAAATCTTTGAAAAACCTCGTACATTTCCAAACTGTGCTGCTTGCTCACTCACAGCATGTTGTAATTACACAAAAAAGACGTGGAACTGACACTGTATGTTTCCATGAACTTTTCCAGTTCTTCCGGAGGGATGAAGTCACCAATGTGGTGCTTTCCACGACCCAAGTGAGTCAGCTTATCGGCCCACTCTGCAAACAGAAGACAAACTTTCAGTCTTCCACTCTTGGGCAAAGTCAGCCAACAGCGCCCTGCAAAGTGGACCCTTCAGCCATGCCGGGTCACATGCCAATTTCATCTGGGTAGTTATGAGAAACTGAAGTGAAAATTTTAACGGGTACTTATAGGGATCTATGAGATCATCTTTTAATAATACTCGCAATATCCATTACCAATGCACCATCTATAACTGTTAGGTATAAAATTATAAGCAATTTTTATAAATAAATTTACACTAAAATTCAAAGCAGCAGCAGATGAGCAAGAAAAGCTCAGCCTTTTTGCACATGGAATTATTTTAACCAAAGTGCACAAATCATGGTACACCACAAGCAGCACCACGCCTGTATCTGTAATCTCACAGTGTAAACTGGTGTCTGACTGAGGGCTAAAAAATGAATATCAGTGCCACTCTATGGTCCTATGGCTCAGAAAGGACTATGCAATCATGCGCAAACCACAAAAACAAACTGTACAACATGAAAACATAGTAAAAAACGAGGAATAAAAAATTCCGAAAGGTTACCTCGCGTAGCTTCCATTTCCATCATGCGTCGCTTGTGCTCCCAGGTACCACCCTCCGTATCCTCATCCGAATCGTACTCATACTTTGGCTTGACGTTCATGCCGGCCTCCAGGGCGCGAGCCTGCGCCTCCATTGCACGACGCTTTGCCAGCACGTACTCATACATTGCATTCATCTGACACCAAACAAGCATCATCTCAAAGGTTAAAGGCTGTCTAAAGCTCCGTGTGGGATGATAACCAATGCAGAGCTATGAATCGTCACCCTGTACAGTTGAATGCGCCACTCCTAGTGCCATAACCAAAGCCAGACAAACTGGCACTCGACATACCGGTTGATGGCCTGGTGTAGAGGTAATGTGTTTCATCTAATCAACAAAGTTACTCTACAGCGGGCCCGGTTAGTACTGTAATGGGTGATTGTCTATGGGCAGGTAAAACCATCTTGGTGCGAAGCCAGCCAACTAGGTCGACTCAGCCTTCTACCCTCCATAGGATTGTAAAATGAGCATCAGCTTTCGAGCTGAGTAATAAATGGCATTAGTGAGTGTAGTATTGTAGCTGCTGCCTACAGGCGGATCTGAGGTTCAGGTCGAATGGCCTGATCCAAAGGTCGGCGGCCACCCGGCACTCTCGTGCTGCTCTCAACAAAATGAACCAGGGTGAAGTCTTGCAGTGGCAGCTTAGCACTGTAAACATTGTCATGGCTATTATTATTATTATTTTTTTTTACCCTTGGTACTCCGTTCCCGAGGGAGCCTAAAAATTAACTACGCAATACAAAGGTGGGTACGATCGTCAGTCCGTGCAGCCAGTGACCGGCAAACTGTCGTGCAACAAAACAGCATTGAAGTGCTGCACCAAAACAGATATCGATATTACATATTATTATTACATAACGTGGAAGGACAAAAGCTTAGGTGACTTTGCTGTTTGTTATATACCAAGACAGTTTACCTGTCCACAGACAGTCACCCATCTAAGTAGTAACCATCTGATAGGGACCCAACCAGGAGTGGAACCGTCGACCTCTCAATCGTAAGTCCAACACCCTAACAACCACAGACGCCCATCCAAGTACTAACCAGGCTCGCTCTAGAGTAACTTTGTTGAATCAACTCAACGCGTTACCACTATGTCAAACCACATGTTATGATACCTCCTGCTGTTCACGAATCTGTTTCTTCTGGTCGTCATTGAGTGACTCGCCGCCGGTCATACGACGAGCAAACGTCTCCGTGTTCATCTGAGACAGCGGGGTAAGGTTCACACGAATATCTACCACAGACAACCGGGCCCGCTGTAGAGTAACTAGCTAAAAGACAGAAAATTGTCAAGTTCATTGTTTCAACTAGTCTTTAATTTCTCTGCATTCACAAAGTAAAACTGCAGTTACACCAAATTCATCCAAAATGCAATTAGACTAAATTCACCAAAGTTCGATCAATCCTTTGATTACTTAAATGCACACAAAGCTGTGAACTTCTGTCACCAAAGAACCAGAAGCTAGGCTACAGTTTCCATCTGATAATTATCACACACTGTAATGCTAGTGAAATCAACGACCACATTTGTGTCAGCAAGTTATACTAAAAAAGACTACATTAAGCCCAAGTTCCATTATGGCAACTTTGCGACAAAGTTTGCAATAAAATTTGTGGACTTTCATGGTCCGCATCCGTGACTTTCATGAAACTTCCCCGCGGACTTTGTCACAACCATATCAACACGTTGAGATAGTTCGAAAGCCCGAAACTTCCCCGTAACATGCCTGTTTCATGGTTTGTGTCCGCAACTTTCATGATCTGCATCAGCGACTGACACTGATTTTCACTTTCACTTTTGATGAGAATCAGTGTAATGGAATTTGGGCTTTACTCAACAATTCTCGAACCATATGCCACAAAATCAACATATTTCACAGACAATAAAATTGATGAAGCCTAAATTTGTTCTATTATAAGCTGCTGACTAGTAACAACCATATTAACTGATGAAAAGAGTAAGACTCACTTGAATCTCCAACTCTTACAAAGCTCACATCTGAAATACAGCAGAAACGTTTTCAACAGACATTTTACAAGATAGTCCAAAAAAGTCTCCAAACTTCACAGATCGTTAGACCAGCATTAAACACTCAGCATGCAACAGTGCTGAAGGCATTAAAGCCCTAGACTCCAGAAGACAATCCTGAGAATAACGATTATGATAACTGCAACTGCAAATTATTATCTCTGCCAAAAAATAAGCAATAAAAAATGTTACGTTTTGAGTCAGTGAATTTTTGTTGAATGGACTGCTCAAAAATTCAGACAGGTTTTGATGACATTTTGTAGATGAGGTTAAACAAGGCCCAATAAGGAAGAGACTAAATTCTGCCATCAATTCTGCCATACAGAATTCTTTACCACAAAGAGATAACGAATGTAGTAAGTTCATTCTATTTGCCAGGTGGTATCAGCATTCTTGAGAAAAGTTCACAATCTCCCATGGCTTCTAGTTTCACATGGTAGAAATGGAAATATACTTACTGCCAGCAGCAGCTCCTGGCATGTTAGGTCTTGGCAGTGCAGCAGCTCCTAGCTGAGGGTTCATCATCAAGCCAGGAGGATGAATCCCCACAGCAGGAGCAGCACCCATTGCCCCTGCGTTGAAGCCGAGCCCTGGCGACTGGCCGGGCATTATTGATGATTGGCCAGGCATTAATACAGGTCCGGTATTGAAGCCCATCATTGGAGACTGGGCAGGCACTGATGCCGGGCCAGCATTGAAACCCACTGGAGATTGGCCGGGTGGCATGGACAAGGATCCTGTACTGAAGCCGACTGGTGGCTGGCCGGGGGGCAATGATTGAGATACGGAGGCAGACTGAAATGACTGAGGAGCTTCTGAACCCCAACGACTACGACGACGTTGCTTCTTTTCGCGACCCTCCATTGATTCTGTGCACAATAACATACAATGGTTAACGGTTAGATGGTAACCCATCTCAGAGTTACGGAGCGTCACCTGCTATATGCGATCACACGGTATTACCCGACATAGGTGAACATGTTCTGTCATAACCCCAGCCAGGCAGGCCAGTACTCAATTTACATACCCTGTAGGGATGAAAGGCTGAGTTGATAGGCTGACATTTCGGCAACTGCTGCTGCCTTCTTTAGAGCAGTTTCTGTTTGCTGCTAGATGTCGCCATGAAGAACAACGTGCAGTAGACAAGTAAATCAGGAAACAAAGGTTATAACTGGACAAACTCATACAGCTTAGTAACTCATGTCCAGTGTAGCACAAGAAACAGTAATTACCATCAGCATCTTCTGTGTCAGCCTCCGTACCAGCATCTTTCTCAGCACGCATCTCCGCCAAGCACTTCTTGTAATACTGGTTGGCAGGGCTCCCCTCTTCATATAGGAACCTGCCACAAGCAACTCTGCTGAGATTAAAGTAGTCAGCAAACACAATTATACAAATAAATTTATCAAAATACAATCTTTATTGTATCATCTTTGTTGATGTTCCGGCAAGCAAGCACTGTTGCCGTCGACGGAACAAATGTCCGCCAGTGGACAGTAAAAAATCGGTTTTCACACATCTGTGATTACTTAGGCACCTGGAAGCAGTCAAGGTACATCTTCATGCAAAAAAAATTTCATCAAGCTAAGTGCAGCGGTTCATGAGTTATCATGTTGACAGAGAAAAAACTTAGCGACTATGTGAAAAACAATACTGTGTAATGCCATCGTTTCCATGGGCAATAATTACAGAAACGTACATTTGAATGTTTGTTTTACATGCTTGTTTCACATACAAGCCAAAGCAGCAGACTAACCGATAGTTAGGATTGTTGATGTTGTTTTTCATCGCCAGCTCCTCGATGATCAGTCCTCCCTCCACCATTCCACGTGCGAATCGTTCGATCGTCTTCGGGTCGAAGGCTGCCGGATTGGCCAACGGCATCAGTGCAGCAGGTCGCTGGGTCACTGCTACACAAACTAGAAGCAACCTATCAGACTCTTTGCTCACACGAGGGCGCCACGTCACGCCCTCGATGCCATCGCCCAGGACCAACCTACACCGAGCCCCAGAATTATATACCGACAAGCCCTCAGCGCTTCAATCACACCTAATTCAGTTAACAGTTCGTGGACTGAATAAAGACTGACGAACTCGTGAAGGTGTCACAAGATCATAAAGCCTGGCATGAACATGTGGTTGGATGCATTGATCCACAACTACACGATTAGAGACAAAGAGAGGATTTCAATAAAATACTGAACATTGCACTATCCTACTATTATTTAGTGCCACACCTATAATGACCACACCTTACCGTCTGTGTGCTCAGTGTGATGTCACTATGATGTCAGAGTTTATATAACAAGAAATCTGAGCTAATGCTCATGAGACACGCGAGAGCCTATGGCAGTTCCTGTTCGCAGGTAATCTTGGTCTATCTCCATCCACTGCGTCGCAATTCACTCTTTTGCAGCCAAAAATCGCCAAAAAATCACTTGAAATCAATATTTTTAGGGTTCAAGGTCATTCAAGATCATCGATGTTGACAATCGTAAGAAGCTCGTCATCAGTGCTTGTTATGATAAGCAGCATGGCTGTGCCTATCTGCAACCATTTACATGCTAGACAAGCCAACAGAGCATAAATAACCACTTTTTACAGGGGTACCCCTCTTTGACACCCACGTGCGCAGGCCTGTTTGAATCTAGAGGGTCCGGACTTGGACTGCTAAAATCTACATTCCATGTTGAAAATTTCGTATGCAGGTTGTCTTGGCCTATCTCCAGCCATTTCAGTGCAATTCACTCTTGAAATGCGTGTCGCAGCGCAAAATTGCAAAAAAAATTCACTAAAACATGCTATTTTGGGGGTTACAGGTCATTCAAGGTCATCGATGTTGAGTTGACATTTCTAAGAAGGTTGTCGACAGTGCTTGTTGTGATAAGCAGCATGTCTTGTGCCTATCTGCAACCTTTTTCACATTAGGCAAGCCAATAGCTGCAAAAGCAGCGTCTTTCTAGCGACTAGGCCTACTTGTTTCACCCATGGCAATAATTTGGATGTCTTAACATTTATAATTTTGTCGTCATAATATATACCGGCGATTGAGGAAAGTCTTAATTCTAGTGTAGGCTACAGATAATAAAACGGTTTGCAGATGCTTGAAATCGATCAAGTTTGACATTTTATTTACTGCCATGTATATGCATACATCGGCACGTGTTGCATGGCGCCGCCGTGTGAATGCAATAGCAGAAAAATGTCTTTTTAGGAGGGGTGCCTCTCTTTTGCCCCCTCGTTCGGGAGGACCCCCTTTACTTAGCGGCATGAAATTCTGTCACGAAATACTAGAGACTCTAGGCTATCATGTGGTGAAAACCCAGTCTCTATCTCGCCTGGTCTTGAAATGATACCAGGTCAGGACGGACAGACAGATGGACAGATGAACAGACAGACAGAATTACCATAGCTAATACGCACTATGCTAGCTCTCGCGCGTAATTAGCAATATTAGCATGTGATAACTCTACAGATATGTTAATCTGAAGTCGTTTATGTCTGACAGATTTTGTAAAGTAAAATTTTAAACATTTATGGAGACAATCAAAACGACTATGATGACACACATCTCCGTGCAAACAAAAACCAACAACTACCACTAGAGCTAAATGTTCAGAAGACAAAACAGACACTTGTCATTGGTTTAACCAACCCACTTTCTGCTATTACTCTAAAAAAGGCCTGAAAATGCTGTACTGAATAGCCTTCCAGTTTATTTGAACAAACTCGGTATGTATTGACTTTGAACCGCTCAAGTGACTGCTAAAGACATTTCTGTTTTGGAGTTGTGATCGTGATGCATCGAGTGTAAATTTGTGCCTTTCAAGCTTTGTTACTTACTGGCCACTGGTCACCCATCTGAGTACTAACACAACACACTAATGACAAGACAAGGCAAAAGTGACCATACCCAAGGAAAGTAAATGTTAAGTGAGGTGCTCATCTCCCTAATATAGACATTCGCCGCCACAGAGCATTGCCGATCTTGGCTGGTAGCAAATTATACTGCTTGATGAGAGAGGCACATAGATTAACCAACTTGCCTAGCAACCTGTCCGGGGTTAACACTGCGACATTTTAATCACGAGCCAAAACCCAAACTCTAAGCCATCAAACCAGATAACTGCACATTCGATGGAAGGCAGATGATCATTATCTGTGTTGTGTGTAATGGTAATGGTAAGGTAGTTCACCTGGCACTGGAGGTGGAGATGGTGGGGCTTGTGACAAGTCTTGTCTAGCTGCTGCTGCTGCTGCTGTAACATCCTCACTGTTCCCAGTCTCATCCTCATCTTCATCATCATCATCGTCATCACCAAACACCTCGGCCAAAGTGTACTTCTTACGAGCCGGTGGTGCCGGCGGCGGCGGTGCAGCAGGTGCTGACATTTGAGGTATGCTGCCAAGTTGCCAACAATGTCAGTCACCAATAAAACACAGCTCACTCGAAAATCAATTTACAATTCACAGCAAAGCTTCAGAGAGTCAGCTGGACTAGAAAATGATGAACAAAGAAATACAGCAGTGTCTTGGGTTACAAAAGTTGGAGGAGGGCAAGAAGTCCCAATTTTCCGAAAACAAACAGACTGCAAATTCCGACAAAAGAGATTATGGGTGCTCTAAAGTTCAATCTTGCCCCACAATTTTCCCAAAATTGGGGATTTTCAGCTCCAAATTCTGCATTTTTGGAAGACAATTTTCAAACCGGCTAAAATTTATGGCAGTTGCCAATTGCCATGACACCACGGAAAAACTCTACATAGAGAAAATCAGTCAGGAACCAAATTTGTTGCAAACAATGACTGAAAAAAGTTACATCTCACTGGACACATGCCAGATGTCTAACGACAGAATGCAGTAAGACACTGCTGTTTGGGAAAACGGAAGACAAGAATACGAAGGAAGATCAACACAGACAGTGCATAGACAATGTTGCGGAGTGGCGCAGAGCAAATCTGCAACAACTGAGCCACTCAGCACAGGACTGAAGCAACTGACAGAAGATGATTAAACATGCGTCAGACGCCAACAGGCACTGAGCATATGACTTAGAATGATGACGAATTAAATCTCTTAAACCCAGCCACAGTGACGGAAAAACAGTGACTAGTATTGTTGTCAGCCAAGCAGGACCTACAGCCATGTTTTGGAGACATAGGGTTAAGTGGCTGCAAGCCAAAAACTGTGGCACAGCCTTCTAAAGAGTGACATGGGGATGGGCGGTAACCATGGTTATGGGGACAGCAACGGCGGTATTCCCGCGGGAATGGGGATAAAAGCCACGGTAATAGGTATTACCGCAAGGATGCTGATAAAATTTGCCATATACCTGCAGTAACGGGAACAACTACAACTTTTGTCCATAGTAGGTGCTGTGAAAATACACAGGGGAATAATACACATCACTAAATGGTACCGTTACATCGCTTGTGTGCTTGATTTGTCGATTGTGGAATTCATAAACGTTATTAATTTGCAGTAAATTAGTAACAAAAAGTAGTAAAATATATGTATTACCAGAGGCAATTATTTTCATCAAAATAACTAGAAATACATTCTGTGGAACGAGGTATCTGCCCCATTGCCATGCTATATAGCCTAGCAGCTGCATTTCAGCGTTTGACGCTCTTGTGAGCATGCAGCCAATTTTGTCTCTGAATAAAAACGGTTGGTTGCTATGACAACAGAAGTTTTCAGGGGAGAAATTTATATGACACCATTGCATAGCCCACGCCCAAAAATCGGGGCTAGGTGAAAACAGCATGCAATTATCTTTTCTGGGAGCTGATTTATAGTCAATTTTGTCCCAAAATTCGTTGCCATGGCAACAGTGGTCGGCAGGCAAGAAATTTAAATGACACCATCGGATAGCCCGGGCCCAAAAATAGGGGTATAGGTGGAAACAGCTAGCAATTATCTTCTAAGGGGACCGATTTATACCACTTTGAAATCTCCATTGGCTGTAATGCAAAATTTTACAACTTTTAAATGGTTGCTATGGGGGCAAATTTAAATAAAACTGTTAAGATTGCCTGACCCCGAAAATAGGGGGTAGGTAAACACAGCGCACAATTATCTTTTACGGGGACCAAATTCTACCGCTTTGAAGTCCCCATAAGCCGTAATTTATCAGATTTTTATCCAAAAACAAACTTGATCTTACTTTTCAAACCCCGAATCACTGTGCAAAATTTCATCAATATCAAATCAAAAATGCGGCCGTAGGAGTGTTTACAGACAGACTGACAGACAGACGAAAGTGATTTTATAATCTGTCCCATGCTGTGCTATAGCAATAGGACAGATAATGATAGGGATGGGGATGGAAATGAGGAAAAAATGTGTGGAAATGGGGACAGTGTGTGGGGATGGGGATGTCACTCTTTACAGCCTTCCAGCCCATATGAGGCAAACCAAACTTACACACTTTGGTCATGCTGCACAATCAGTGATGAATACTTAGGTGGTGTACACCATTCAAGCACTGAGGGGCCTTGCACAGATAAATAGTCAGCAAAAGTGATAAACTACATCTGCAAAGTGAACAAGAAAGATGCATATACACCGTAGGCCATAAAAAACGACAATTTGCAGACAATTTGCAATAATGTGATTATTACATATCCCACCATATGATAAATGCATTTCTACACTACCTTGTGAAATATAAATGTAAGCAAAAGCTAACGATAATAACAAAAATTTAGGTAAATGAAAAAAATGCTTCAGACTAACATTGCGATGAACGATTCGTATGACACTAAACTGTGTTAAACCCACACAGTCTAGTGTCATATGGACCATTCACTGCAATGTTGGTTTGAAGAGTTTTTTCTGTTATTATGAAATTCAAAATTTTTTTCCGTTATTATCATTATGGATGCATATTACATTGATATTTCACAAGGTAGTGTAGAGACGCATATGTGGTGTGGTGGGATCTATAATAATCACATTATCGCAAATTGTCTGCAGAGTGTGCCAGTGGAAGAATTTTGAAAATCAGTCAATAACTGGCTAAGATATGGACAAAAGTAAAGTGGCCCATTTTTGGCCCATCCTGTATTTATAGCAGAATGCAACAAACTGGCCTTATGTGGACAAGCACTGACTTTGCATAACCTGGATAGTAAGAAGATACCAAATTTGTCACCAGCAGCAATTTGTTGCGATAAAAGAAAAAAAACACAGCATTATAAAATGTTAAAATTCCCTTGCTGAGCCAATATCATGTAGTTCTTCATAGCTACGTGTAGTCACATAAACTGAATCACAAAGGTCGACTGGTATAAGATTTTTATAGTATAATTGAATTTAACCGTAAGACCTGTAGTGAATAAATTTAATCATTTTTTACTTTTTAAAATTAATTAGTTGTGTGTACATTCGTACATACCAGACACCTGGGGGTGGTACAGGAGCCTGCATCATTCCAAATCCTCGCTGAAAGCCACTGCTGCCACTCATGTCTTGCGGCTCTGCAAAACACAAACAGCTAATAGAAATTACAGTAAGTAAGTAAGTAAGTAAGTAAGTAAAACGTTGATTTGTATAGCACATTGTCGTTAAATTAGCCTCTAATGCATTTGGCAGTCAAGTATGAATACTGCATGTTCATGGTGCCCGCTAAAAACGAAACTGCGACAAGTCCAATGATGTCATGACAAAGCTTCATTCACACAGCAGAAGCACATGATACTATTCATAATTCCATAAATTTTAGAGCTGTCAAGTCGTAAATTTTTTTAACGCATGAGTTAACATGTTAATAACGTATTAATGTGTTAATAACATGTTAATAACGCATCATCAATCTTGCTGATATTGTAGGTGGACTACATTGAGAGGGTGACAGGAATGAAGCCCACGAAGTCATGCCTGTGTCACAAGACTGTCACAGTAGTGATGGAATGACAAAAAAATCTCTAATTACTTGAATATTACTCGATCATCAATAAAAACCATAGTTTAATAAAATATTGAAACTTTTGCTTCACAGAGTAATTGATTTTTTAACGCGCGTTAATCTATCAATGCGTTAACATGTTAAGTTAATGCGTTAATTTGACAGCTCTTATATAAATTTTCATTACATCAAAAAGTAATAACTGTGATCATGAGAATGATTTCTCAATCCTAGGATTTGCCATCAATAAATATGCGATCCTGAGATGCAGTTTTCAGGATTAGACCATCGTTAAATCCGGTGCTCAACTTGCTCCAAACGACACACTGCAGAATGTAACTTTACACCTTATCTGCTAATGACCATAGAGAATCATGACAATCCGAGATATAATTTATATCCCCCAAAAGTGAAATGATCTGAATGTTAATGGCTGAAAATATCATCACATTTGTTTACAGCTTTTTGCAAGATACTTCGCACGATGTGCTGACTGCTACAAAAGTCTCTGATATAATGGAAAAATGGAAGAATTTTTTCAAGAACTTTCAAGGACCTATGGTCAACCTGGACTTGCCGGAAATACAGTTGCTGAATAAGTCTAAACACATACTGTGCTGTTGCTCAAACCTTGTCCTGGCACATCGTTGGCTCTGCTGAATGACGGCTGCCATGAGTCTGGTGATGGACTGCGATGACGATCACGTCTATCAGGTGATCGGCTCCTACGAGCTCTGTACCCAGTGTCCCTTGGCGGCGACCCACTGCAACTGTGACTGCGACTCCTGTGCCGGTCCCTTGAACGACTTCGACTTCTCCGTCGATCTCTTGACCGACTGCGCTGCCGCAACGAGTCTCGGCCACCACGCCTTGGCGGCGATGAACTTTGATGCCAACCACGATCCGACTGACGATCATACTGACGAATGCCTGACTGGTTATCTACACAGTTTCAACAGCAGAACATGATATCGGGTTTGTTAACAGCAGTTATGTCTAAGTAACTAGGCACCATTATCTACGATCACTGTTCTGATAACAAAAGCCTATGCCCTATGGGGTAAGTCAGAATGAAATACCCCAACATGAAAATCACGACATCTGTGTAGTGCAAGAATATTTTAACACCAACTTTTTCCTGTTTATTCAGCAAACAATACTTCGTAAACCTGTTTAATTTTGCTACATTTTGTTGAAATTTGGTAAAGTGAAGCTGCACCAAAGTCAATGTTCGATTTTTCCTCTAGTCAACAGTGAAATGTATTAAGCTTCTCATGAATTTCCAACTCTGAAAAACATGTTGTTGATGTCTGCAGAACCTTAACGAGCTAATAAAAATGATAAGCATACCACGGCCTTGTCTATCCCGACGCCGAACTTCATCGTAGTATTCCGCTTCACCACCAGACTCGTAGCGGTAAGGCTCCTGGTTGTACTCTCGACCATATCTCTGTGGTGGTGGTTCTTTCGGCTTATGGCATGGGATCTCACGATCAAACTGATCATAGCGTGAATCTTCGTCGTCGTCGTCGTCGGGTTGCTCTGGGTCATACTTCTCAGACTCTGACCTCCCAGGACGTCCAGCAAGCTCCGGTAAAAGAGGTCTCACTTGTCCAGGTGCCAGCATTCTCGATGCTTGCGGTGGAAGTTCCGGTGCCTGCGAAGGAATTCCTGGTGGCTGCGGAGGACATGGTCCATACTGCCCAAACTGAGGAGGCATGCCACTGTTCACTGACGAAGGTGGCCTCTCAACAAAGCATGACTGCTCGTTCTGGGGTGGCATTGGTCCACCCTGCTGAAAACCCGGTCCAGCAATTCCCACTGAAGTCAGTCCACCGACTGGGAATGGTGGCGCATTCTGCATCGTAGGAGGTCCACCCTGAGGGGTTGGGGGTGTCGGGGGAACTTGACCAGTGCTCCCAGGGTACGCTGCCTGCTGCGAGGAATCGGAACCACCAAACCCGGACAGACCGCTACCACCGCCGAAGCCCGGTGGAAAAGCAAAGCCTGGCGGAGGTGGTGGAGGTGGCGGGTGTTGGAAACCACCTGGCTGCTGTGCTGGAGGGGGTGGCGGTGGTGGATAGCCTGGAAGTGGGATGCTGGCAAGGTGAGGTGGCATGCCGGGAAAGAATGGCGGAAACCCAGCGAATGGTGGCGGTGGTGGTGGCGGGGCACCGGGGAACGGTATGTCCAATGAAGGAGCTGCTGCAGGAGCCCCAGGAGTAAAGACAGAACTGGGGACAGTGACTGCGGAATACTGCGAAAGTGTGGGGACTGACTCAAGTGGCTGCTCAGGTAGTGATGCTGCTGCTACAGTCTCAGGCGGCTGCACTGTAGTCGGCTCTTGCTTCATCAATACTTCAGATCTCGGCTCCGCTGCTGCTGGTGGCACTGTCTCAATGCTCATCAGAGGCTTGATATCAGGCTTCGGCTTCGGCGGAGGCACTTCAGCTGCTTTTGCTGTAACATATACATACAACATTAATTACACAATGCAACATGCATGCTGATAATACAGCTTCATCACAGATGGGGAAAATAATGCAGGCCTAATAAGTAAAGATAATGGGAGTAACCCCAAAATCAGGCTCAGTTCTTCTTGAAACCTTTTTTGCTACTGTGTACATTTTCAACTCAACTCATTACAAATGTCCCACTTTATGCCAATGACATGTGGTCAACAAAATCAGCCAGTTTTTTGATGCAACAGTAATCTGAAAGTGTGACTGTGTGTAATACAAGAATCAACAATTCTTCTTACTGGCTGATTTGATCACACAAAATAAAACAAAATAAATCATTCAGTGACTAAATATAATTTTCTGTAAATTTAACTAAAATTCCTGTTTTGACCTAAAATTGCCAAAAGAAAAGACTGCAGCACAAGCTACAAATATAAACACTACTACTGCTGATGCTGTTACTGCTATTAACACTAATAACACAGTCACAATCAGTCACCACATTCAATTTTCGTTTAACAGCCATTTTCCCAATGTAGCTCAAACATGATCACAATGGAACTGCCAAAACAGGACTTTTTACATGCTAGTAGCAGCCTTTGTTGCCTGCCCACCAAAAGCACATAGAATTCAATTCATCCATAAACAAGTACTATGCATTATCCAAGTACAAATGTACAGAGTAAACAATAAACCAAAACTGCAACACTTGCTGGCATTTATAACAAACCTTTCTCCCCCTGCAGCTTCATAAACTTCTCCATGAAGCTGCCATCGTTTCTGAACAGATCTTCATTAGGTGCCGAGGAAAGTTTAATTTCAATGCTCTTCATCGTTGATCTGTCAACATAATGACCATGCTGTTCTCATGACTGTCACTGAGCTTTCAATTACATCGAATAAACTATCACAGTGCAATCATGGCAGCTCAGTGTAGCGTGTTGAAAAGATAGCTGGGGCAGAACTTTGCAATTTTCAAACAGAATTCTGACAGACAGCTTCAAATTTCAGCAGACGTTTCTCATATTTGGCAATAGTAAAGAATGGTGCTACCATTCAAATAATACGAAAACAGCTTAAAACAACACGATTTTTTTTATTGTATTTGCCAGTAGCCAGGTGAAAGCATCATTTTCCCCTCAAAATCTGATCAACTGTAGACTGGACCAAAGGCCAAGTCTAACCTTCCTCACAAAATTTCAGCCCAATCTGCCTCTAACTTTCTGTGTAAGCCTGCTGAGAAACCAATGACAAAAAAATAAAAAATGGCATCAGTCACATAATCTCGCTGTTGGCGACGATAAAAATCACTGCAACTTGCAACTTCAGCAAATTCCTGACAAACCCGGCTAGTTTCTTAGCAGCCGAGGCATCGCCAGATGCAGCTGCCCTCAGATCTTGCTGTTTCTTGACAAACTCTCGCTGTTCAATCTCCTTCTTCTTCTGCTCGATCAACCGTTCCTGGCTGTTCATCTCACGGAATCGGTCCACAAAGTTTGCCGGAGTTGCTCCACCAGGAAGTGGCATTTTCTGCTGTGGAATGGGCTTCCACTGCGACTGCATTCTGTGTCCACTTTACAACTGCTGCACACACAAAAACGATAAATATTTTTTGTAGCATGCATACCGGTAAATGATCTTCAGTTACCAGCACAGTCATACAGAAGTTAATATTATCATCAACATTGCATTTTAGAAAGCTATAAGCAGCTTACAGCTCATGCATGATTAACTAGTTAATTGAAAAATATGTGACATAACTTCAAAATATTACAAACAGTTAGTAATGTTTTTATAATCAAACTTACAGGCCAGTGGCCATTGAAACACTTATCAGTACTCTCACTAACAACTGGTGCATTTGACTTGACAAAACTGGCTTTGTGCTAGCATGTTTATTGTTTAAACAAGAAATTTCAGCTACTTGGTAATGCTCACGAGATGCGCGAAAGCCTATAGCAGTTTCTGTTCGCAAACTGTCGGTCTATCCCAGCCATTTCATCGCAGTTCATTCTTGGAATGTGTGCTACTGTGCTGCAGCCAAAGACCGCAAAAATCAATAAAAAAATTCCTTATTTTGGAAGTTCAGGGTCTTTCAAAGTCATCAATGTTGATATGACTGAAAAGCTCAAACTAGTGCTTGTTGTGATAAGCAGCACGCCGACGTCTATCTGCAACCATTTTTACGAAAGACTGGCCCACAACGGTAAAATAATGACTTTTACGGCGGTACCGCTCTTTGATGCACTCATGTGCAGGTTTCCCTCAACCTAGAAAATCGAGACTTAGACTGTTGAAATCTATGTCTAATGCTGAAAATTTCATATGCAGCTTCTCTATGTCAAACTCAATTGATTTCGGCGCACATCACTCTTGAAATGTGTCTCACAGCTCAAAATCACCAAAAAACCCATACAAACCCCTTTTTTGGCATTCAAGGTCATCCAAGGTCATTGAATTCAATGGCAATCGAGAGGCAGTGTATGCCTTCCTATTAGTGATTAACAGTAACCTAGGCCCTATCTCGCACCGTTATTGAGATATAGCAAAATATTGGCTACAAATCACAAATCTTTCCCAAATTCCCTCTCATTTAGCACCCTCGTTTAACGTGACCCTCTTCAAATTGTGGAAATTAGCTTTACAGTTCCTGAAACTAGTCTTACAGGCTACCGATGGTAAAGTGAAGATTTGGTAATCCTAGCTTGCACTGTTTTTGACTGATCCAGCCATATGATGGACAGACAGAATTGCGATGGCTAAGACGCACTGCTTTAGCGCGTAACAAACTTGACTGGTGAGAATAAAAACCATCAAAATCCAGGCACCGGTCCATAATAGGATTCCTCGATTTAAGCAAGTTAACATACCAATGGACCGGCGCGTTGAATCCATTTAATTGATCTCTTTGATGTAAACGTCAATAAAATTACAACTAAAAGTATGACATATTTATCATCTTAATTTCATTATGGAAGACAGAAAAAAATCAGCTGACACTGGTTTCTTTCTTTCTTTCTTTCTTTGGACTGAAACAGAAAAACGAAGCATAAGACTGAGTTTCTGAGAATGCAATAATCAATGGAATTCAATTGGATCCAGATGACAAGCTCTTGTTCTTTAGAATACGAGCCAACTTCAGTATGTTGAAAGCTCCGGCAGTCTCAAAAGTTACCGTAATAAAAATAACAAATAACAACTAATCACTGTCGTCGTCTGTTTATTTCTGTCACAGAAACGGTCATAAAAACATAAAACTCACACAATTTTTCACATAAAATGCTTCCACAAAAAACAACAACAACAACTGTCATAGAATATTAATTTCCAAAAAATTGGAATCAATAATCAAGCCAATGCCAGACGAGATGGTTTTTGGCTGCCCGTTGGAGTCGAGCCTAGTCTGTCTGTCTGCCTGTGACGTATGCAGAGCCGGATTAACCGATATGCCAAGTATGCCATGGCATGGCCCCCCGCTCCAGGGGGTAACATGAACTTTCGTTCCCACGGACTTTCGCTCCCGGGAACGAAAGTTCCATACATGGAACTTTCGCTCTCTGGTACTTTCGTTCCCTGGAACTTTCGCTCCCCTGAGCGAAAATGAGTTGGAACTTTCGCTTCTCACTTATACGGCCTACGTTGCATACAGCGAAGACTAGTTCATGTGGGTTGTCAGTGCCATGGTGAACGCTTTTTGACTGCAATTTTAAATGCAAAGTTGCTGTCTACTCAGTCTGCAGAGTAGATGAAAGATGGGCGAGCTGCTTATGTACTTTGCCCCCGATATCTGTTATTTGACCTTGTACTGTCACCCCCCTGGTCCACATAGAGCACTCGTCCACAGTCACCTGACCTACAGTCTGGTATGCGACAGCCCTTGACCTGAATACTTGTCATGACTCATCTGCATTAGGCCTAGACCATAGTACAGTTACCACCCACCTGTCTGGACTCTGGATTGCGCCGGTCTACTTAGTTCAGTTAGCTAACTCATCCTTTTGGAATTTGTGACCTGTACTTTGGTCCGCAACTATTAACCTGTTATGCTTACGTCAACATCACCATATCCGTCAATTTCTTATTACCCCCCAACACCGACAATTTACCGGCAAAAATCCACATCGCCCGGCCGCCGCCCTAGCGTATGCCATCGTCGGTGCTGCAACAGCCACCGGCAAAAACCCGTCTCGCCCGGCCACCGCCAACCCCTCGTCCTTTACTGGGGGGGAAGGAGGGAGAGGGGCGCGCGCGCGCCTGTTAAACGTACAGAAAAATTCCATGACATCGAAACTGTTTCAGATACGTCTTCAACTGGCATTGGTGAAACAGCGTTGAGCCATGTCGGTATTTTTTTCCGCTTTAACATGTCAACGGCGTATCACGTGAACCAAATTAAATTACCTTCTTGAAAAACGGTGTATGACGACTACGAAAATAAACATAATTGTGTAATAGATGGTTATGCTTTTCCGTCGTCTTTCTGACACCGACATCAACATCTCGCTGTTACTTGCGTGAAACAGTGACGAAAGCACTGGATATGATAAGTAATCGACGACGCATGGCATCGACAACACAACACCGACTACAGACCATTTTGTCTATTTTGTCTGTCTTTTTCTTGTCAAGAATGTCTGTCAGCCCGACTCTGTACGACTTTCTTTCTTGGTGAGCTCCTATGTCTGTTCATCTTTATCGGTGACCAAGTAGTTAGCTTACGAAATTTTTCGCTGTCATGTATTACTGCATTGTTTAGAAATAGTGGCATGAGCATTAAACATGACATGCTGTTGAAAGTTTGCAAAGAACCGTCGTCTTCCCGACACCAACATCATCACCTCGCTGTCAATAGTGTGAGACAATGATGAAAGCAGTGAACTTAATAAGTAGTCGACGATGCATGGCATCGACAACACAACAACACCGACAGACCACTTTGTCTGTTTTGTCTGTCTTTTTCTTGCCGAGAACGACCGTCAGCCCGACTATGTACGACTTTATTTCTTGCCGAACTTTTATGACCTAAAATTGTAAATACCTTTACTACCGATACTGCACTTAACGACTTTGGTGCATAAATTTGTGTCGTGTGACTAACAAATAAAAACTTTGTCGTTATACGTAGATAAGTAGGCCTATATTGTGTTCATATCTTTGTCTTTGCTTTAAAATATTAGCATGTACATATACATAATTTGTGCCTTTTATGTGTTACTTGCGTGTAGACGCTATTTATTCTATTAATGTATACATAAATGTAGAACCATAGATATGAGTAACGTTAATAATAAAGTTACTACTAACAATTGTCTTAACAAATTTTTGATGTCATCTTGCTCTGTACGTTTATGTGCAAATTGTTTAATAAAGAACAAAGTCGTCGTTTCAAACTTTGGGTTTTTTTACATTATAATAGTACTATCAAAGTAACGCAGATGAAATATACAAAATACCAAAACATTGTTAGTCTACATACCAATATTAATGAAGTTAGGAAAGTTCAAGTCAAAACCGTGTTTGCTACGCATGCACACTGATGCAAACTTAGAAATTAGTCAACAATATAACTACGTTCAATACTCTACATGTCGGCAATACAAGTACGAGTATCGCACAATGGCTGTTTGTCTGTCACTACAGAAAGATGCCAAACGACTGTAAATGTTCGACGTCGCTATCGTTCAGTTGCTGATGCATCATCGTGGGATGTGGCAGGACATCACACATGTAGAAGTATGGATGACGGTGTTTTATACACGCCAGATCACAGTGATAGAAGATGTCGCGTTCAGCTGTCAGAATACGTTTAGAGCCCTTGATGCGACCGTACACGTACAGTTCTCGATGGCGATGATGAATCGAGTTCTGACGGTAGCTGATTTGAATGCAACACGACACCCGCGACATCTTTTTATTCTGCCATCATATCTGCGAACGATAAATGGGTTGGCGTTTTGGTACAGTTTCTGGTGAAGCTTAGGATCGTAGTGTTGACACTCGTCGTAGTTAACAGCAGCCATAACTGGTGACAGACGGACAAACAGACAATCAACACAAGACATTAATTAAACGTATACTCCAGCATTGCATTACAACAAAGACCCTTTCCCGTCACTTATCGTCACTAGTCAAAAAACGTTGCTGCATATACATTGCACCAAACCACTGCATATGAAGACACAATTACTATTAACAGTATATTAACAACGGCCTATACGACGCCAACATCGCACACCTTATGACGACGTACCGCTTAGTCACAATACATCCGTGACGTGCAGACAGAGGAACGGGCAAACATACAGCACAGTGTCATTAATTAAACGTATACTGTCTCGGACCGTTTAACTGTTAACTGTTTAATTACATTAGTTATTTGTATCGTATTTTGCACACCGTGACGTCACCGTAAAAAAACAAAAACGAGCTTATCATACATGCTAACGGCCACTGAAATAATAGACTTGCGTTCTGCTGATGTCGGTCGCAGGCAAATTGGAAGTAAAACACGTTAAAGACGATAAAAAACGACTATAGCATTGACAACGTTGTCGTTATAACGAGCGCAGGAGCCTTGACAAGTCGATGTAGGCCTAACGTAAACGTACACCATTGCCACTAATTTACTCGCATTAAAAATTGCGGGCAAACCGTTGTAGATATCGACTTTGTTTTACCAAAGTCATGTCCCACGGCACCGTCACCGACCCCTACGACGTATCTTTCGGCCACAGTACATACGTTACACACAGACAGACTGACAAACAACGACGACCCTGTAGGACTGTGACAGCGACTGCGTCTGTGACGATAAGATGTCGACTTCGAGCGCAATAACGGTGACGACTACGACGACGTCTACTGAGACAATGACGACTGTGACTGCGGCAGTGTCGCTTGTTGCCATTGCACAGCCGCTAGAGCAGCGACCGGGCGAGACGAATTTTTGCCGGTGGCTGTTGCAGCAACAACGATGGCATCCGCTAGGGCGGCGGCCGGGCGATGTGGATTTTTGCCGGTAAATTGTCGGTGTTGGAGGGTAATAAGAAATTGACGGATATGGTGATGTTGACGTAAGCATAAC
>Ga0209367_1001044_pt1 | contig 32332 bp, 15 predicted proteins | sample WorMetLIZISLAND2_FD_187412 | JGI IMG/M metagenome (GOLD analysis project Ga0209367, IMG submission 187412) | Marine gutless worms symbiont microbial communities from Max Planck institute for Marine Microbiology, Germany - Olavius geniculatus... ...
GTATATGGCTACAAAAATTTTTGCGTATATTTCACCCATTTGCCGGGAAGCCCCCCTTGGAGGGATTTACATGAAATTTTGCATGAGGGGTCATCTCGCCGACGTAATCAACCGTGCCAAATTTTATTTCAATCAGATCAGGGGTTTTGATTCTGTGGGGGGTCGAATTTTTGGCTTTCCCATAAGAAAGAGAAGTTGCCGTTAACACAGGGCTTGAACTACCGTTCAGCCTGTGATAAGCATCGTATTTGTCAGGCAGATCGTAATAATGCAAAGTCCTTCCCAAGCTATAAGACCCACTGAGCGGCGATGATATCCGTTTCCTTAGCCCCCCAGCCAAACACCAGCTTACACTGCCAGACCACGCATACACATGACCACTCCAGCTTTGTATTCAGCCTACTTTGTAGTTTGCGTCTACCCACGGAGGGATGGCCAGGCTGAGTTGACTTGGGTGGCTGGTGACATACCATACCTAGTTGGTTTACCCCTACGCCGACAGGCACCCATCCAGGTACTAACCGGACCCGGCGTAAAGTAACTTCATTGATCGAACACAACGTGTTAATCACTACGCCAAGCCATTGCAAAAGGAGGTTAAGAGGGTTTGATTACACTGCACAAAATAGCTGACCCCCGCAAAGTCTAAAAAAGTTGGTGGAAATAATGATGAATGTTTATCGTTACGACCGTTTTTATGCGAGTTTATGCGTACATTTCGTCAGTCAACTGAGACTGCCTCAACCACTGAGCCCCATTAGAATCTGACAAATACAACACTGTGAAATACAAGATCTACCATGTTTTATTGCTAATATGTTCAAAGTTTGCTATGAATTTCGTGCGCCCTCCGGCTTTTAACATTTTCCCGTTAATTTCCTAAGATGGAACACCAAGCTGCGGTAGTGTGCATATGTTAATTATTAAATGGCTGTATTCGTGAGAACAGAATGCGGCGCCGTTACTTACTTAACGAAGCCGGAGATGAGCGAGGTGCATTTCCGGATGACTCGAGCAGATTTGTTCTCTTCTTCCTGGGCTCGAGACAGCGTCAGACCGTCGTCCATGTGACCCTCCAACATCAGTATTGCCTGCAGACAATACGCGACAATACTGGTAAAAACACGCATAAACAGACATCATTATTTTCGCTGTAAAAATTCTCGGCAATCCCGCAAAATTTTCTGAAACGTTGAATAAAAGAGTTCAGCTCGTGATCGCGCTAGCTGACTAACGGCATAATGCTAGGATGTTTCCAGTAGGCCTACCGATTGTCCGCGGTGTTCGCTACCTGACAATATTGGTTCGTGACATTTTCTGCTGTTTTAGGTTTCAAGCAAAGTGCTGAGCTCCAGGTAACAGTTTCTTGCATAAGTGAGTTTTTAGACACCATTTGAAGCTATCAGTCAGACATCCGCCACACCGCCCACACTATTGACATTTTACCAAATGTAACTGATTTCCACAACAACAAAAAATCATCAGACAGTCGCATGCCTTTTTCTCCTCGACTCTGCCGACGCCTCTCTTCTTGGTCTCGAAGGTCTGGTAAGACAGCCAGAGCCCAGTCTTCATGTGCTGCACGAACACGAACGTGTCTCCGTACTTGATGTCAGCCGTGCCCATCCCTTCATCCTCACGAGTCTCCGAGAACTTGCGGTCGTCCTGATCCAAACACAAAACGACGTTAAGCGCAAGCTCCGCTACACCGCTTTGTTACAAATGAACTTGTTGAACAACCAGTCGTACAACAAGTGATACAAGACCTTATCACGTCAAAATGTTGTAAAGGATTTGCTGGAGTTTTTTTATTTTTTTTGAAGATCTTGCACAACTTGTCTGCAAACAAACGTTGCAATTTCATGAATTGGGTTCATCATATATTGTAGGCCAAAATGCCAGGCCGGGCTAGTACTTGGACAGGTGATCGTTTGCAGTCGGGTTAACATCTTGATAGGTAACCACTAACCAACCACTCGGGTCAACTCAGCCTGGCCATCCGTCAGTGAGTATAGGCGCAGTGAGTACCAGCGAATTCTGGGGCGTTTACAGGCGCACTGCACGATGCAATAGCCCAGTATCCGTGGTCTGGTACTATAAACTGATGTGTGCAGCGTTGAGGGCTACAGAAAAGAAATCAGCGCCTTGTGGCTCGGGCCAGAATGTGCCCCAGGGTGGTCAGAGTTTGTTGCCAATCTCAAAACCAACTGTATCTTCTGGCGTTGTCTGTCTGTCTGTCGTCTGTCACATTTATCTGTTCAACGGATTTAGATGTTGGTTGGCAGATACACTCGCTGGATCCAAAAACACATTAAGTTAAATGCGGGTGTCTGATCCCCCAAGAAAATTAAAGATTTGGGGTCAACCCCCAGCCAAAACTTATTATTGCCTATTTATGATGCAAGAGAAAGCAGTGGCGATCAGCGATTCCGCGTTTTACTTAATTACTTCGGCCCTCGTTGCTCAACTGGCAGTAGGGACGTACTGTACCTTGGACTCTCTGACGACGAAAGCGGTCGCCTCCTCGGTGGCTGCGCTGCGATGTAGAGTGACGACCTGGTTGTCAGGCGTGGCCGCCAGGTATCTACCTGATGTCACGTGACGCAACCTGCACGAGTGACCCCAACCCATGAACCCCTCCGCCCACCTGTACACATACAGTCCCACAAACACTCTGTGAGTAGACAAATAATGTAAAAAAATAAACGTCATAGGCGTGGCAACTTCATTTATTTCATGGCCTACTCGATCATCCTGTCTCTCTGGAACTCCTTAACTCCTCAAATTCGTCAATGTCAAACTTTGGCTACCTTCAGACGTCACTTAAAGACCCACTACTTTCAGTCAGCCTTTTCTGCCACCTAGCGTCCATCATCCTATGCGCCCCGATTCTTTCTGAGACTTTGGCGCTTTATAAATCATTTACTTACTTACTTACTTACTTACTTACAGTGACTGGTGGCCTGGTACGTGGCTTGGTAGGGTGTCGGACTTGCGATCGAATAGTCTTGGGTTCAATTGCCGATCTGGACATTATGAGGTGGTTACTACTTGGATCTTGGATGGGTGACTGTCTGCTAACAGGTAAACCATCTTGGTATCTAACCAACATCAACTCAGCCTTGCATCCCTCCGGGATAGGTAAATCGAGTACGGGCCTGTCTGGCTGGGATTGAGGCGGGGCGAGTTCACCTATGTCGGGTGGCAGGTAACACGGCGGGTTTCCTATTGAAAGCTATACACCACCTTTACCTTTTGACTTGAGTATTGTAACCGCCTATAATCTCGCTCCTGTTCAGGCAGTCGAGCGAGAAACGTCACAACGTGACAACGCGTCTGGCGTTTTATCTGTTTATACGACAAACGTCCAGGCAGAACACACCGCCGATCACTGTCAGGACTTTATTGTGCAATGTGCATCGTTACACTCGCATAATGTTTGTTTGCAAGTACTGATGAGCAGTTAGCTTGGTCATACTTTGTTCGAATGTGTTCGAGTTTCCACAGTGATCTGGCGTGAGACGACACGGCACCCGTCTCATACATGACAATGCTACAACGCACAGTCAACCATATCACATCATGTCATATCAGCAGCAGAATCACTGTAAACAAATCGTACTTCACAAAATTATCTACAAGCCTTATTTGGGTTTTTGACATTGATCTTTTATTCATAGCTTGTTAAACTACAACTACCGCTAGTCTGTTACTTTCAATGTTTTGTTCAAGGATGCTAAATCACTTCACTGACGCTGAATCACCTGTTCTCACGTGCTTCCGGGAATTATTGAAACTAGACATTATACGCTGTGTCTCAAAAAAACATCCTCTATCTAACCTTTTGTGTGTCATTTTAATTTTATGCAATTCAAATTTTCAGTTGATGCTATTTTGAAAGTGAATGTTCAGTTTAAAACTGTTGTAAAAATTCAACAATATTCACTAATATTCAAATGATAAAAACAGCTTTTTCGTGCAAGTCATAAAAAGTAAAAATATAAATAATCTCAATATTGTTTCTATTTCTAACGTGTATGCAATAATTTCACAAAGCAACTACGGCACTTCAAAAAGTTCAAAATAATATTTGTTACGTGTTTATCAGCTTCTGAATAAAATACTTGGTACCGCAGTTTATCACCAGTACTCAACTATTTAATGTACAAATTTCATTAAAGTTCCACATATAAATGGAGGATGCATTTACAGCATCTGTGCTTAATTTTAACATCCTAACTCGTAAACCAATTATCAATTATTTACTTACCTTTCCGAGTCATCTTCGACCCTGCAAAATGTAAAACGTCGATAACAATCACATTTGTAAACGTGTAATTATAAAAATAATAGTTAATATGATACTGTTTGTCTGAAACAGTTTTGATAAATAAATAAATAATTTTTTCGTTAGGTTGCTAAATCTATACTGTAATTGACTTAAAATGCTTAACAAAAGAGCACCAGTATTAAATAACTACAAGTGAACTTTAGATAAAAAAATCACAGTTAACTAACGTTAACATTTCAGACGATTGTGCGCCTAACCTAGTTAAGTTTTGTTACATAATAGTAGCAGCGGCGTCATTTAGGGATCGCAGAGGCTGAGGGCTCTACTGACCCCCAAAAATTCATGATTTTAATTCTCCCTGTAAACCATACCTTTGAAACAGAGTTACTGCTGCAAAACAATACGTTACGTAGACTGGGACCCCCAGAGATTACTGAGATCCCCCAATGATTTACTGAAATGACGCCACTGAATAGTAGTAATGGCTGGACCAAGCCAATTTATATAAGACAAAGATCTGCCTAAACTGGCAGCATTCACCACCGCCATTCACTATAACTTAGCCCAAAAGCTTATGTTCATGTTACCATCCCACGAAGGGTAAAAGGCTGAGTCGACCTGAATGGCTGTTTACGTACCGAGATGATTTAATTATCTGACTGCACCCATCCAGTTACTAACCGGGCCCGGCGTAGAGTAACTTCGTTGATTGGATACAACGCGCGTTACCACTACTGTACATACATCAGAGACAGACCTCTGGGGTGACTTGAAATCATAGGCAGAGATCTTAAACTCGCTTCTTGGATACTACTTAAAGTTACTATTACTACTACTACTACTACTGTAGTACACACCTCTGGGGTGACTCGACATCGTGGGCAGGGATCGTAAGACACTCGTCACCGTGGTAGAGTCGCAGAACATCGCCACCAAACACGTAACCTACACACGAGCAGAAAGTAAGTAAGTACATGTAGGTAACGCGTTAACAGTAAAAAGAATCGAACGCGATTGGCCGCAACGTGCTAGTGAAATAAAAAAAACGTAGAAATGTTTGAAATGGCGTCTAGAATTAGTCAGAAAAAAGTGCGGCGATGAGTCGGGAATATCCCGCACTCTGACATCAGAGCACTCGCACTTTCTACCGATTCAGCAACTGGCAAGAATCATTACTGAGATCGGAAGAATAACAAGAAGAAAATCCTAACTGCTGCAACGGTACATACCGACAGACTTCTGCTGTGCAAGTCCGGAGCTGACGGGTTGAACGGACCACAATGTCTGTTGGAACGACGCAATCACCATTGCTCCAGCACCGATATGCTATACATGCGCACACGTTATAAATGACATCTGAAATCACATAGGCCCCATCTATGTGCTATCCAAAAAAACTAAATGCTATAAGTATCCCGTATTTTACGTAATCGATTAATTTTTTATAACGACTACGTACACGTATCGTGAGTAATTTAACTGTGTCAGACACTGTCACATAAAAATGCTATACAAGAAATTTGAGCTAATGATCACGAGACGCGCGAAAGCCTATAGCAGTTCCTGTTCGCAAATTGTCAGTCTATCTCCAGCCATTTCGTAGCGAATTTTACGGGGGTACCGCTATTTGATGCCCTCGTGCGTAGGTTTCCTTAAACCTAAAAAATCGAGACTTGAACCATCGGAATCTATGTTCAATGCTGAAAATTTTATATGCAGATTGTCCATGTCTATCTCAATTGATTTTGGCGCAGTTCGCTCTTGAAATGTGTCTCGCAGCCCGAAATCGCCAAAAAAATCTATAAAACCGTTCAAGGACATCCAAGGTCGTTGAATTCGGTGGCAATCAAAAGCCAGTGTACGACTTCCTATTAGTGATTAATAGTAAACTAGACCCAATCTCGCACCGTTATCGTATACATCGATTTATTGGCCAAAAATCGCAAAAATTTTCCCACCCCCCTCTCATTTAGCGCCTTTCAAATTTATGGAAAAGCTTTACGGTTCCTGAAACTAGAGTCTTCCAGGCAGCCGGCGGTGAAGATTTGATGATCCAAGCTTGCACCGTTTTTGACTGATCCACCCGTGTGATGGACGGACAGACAGACGTACGGACAGAATTGCGATGGCTAAGACGCGCTAAAAGCAGTAGCTGCTTTCGCGCGTAAAAATGTTTTAATAGCTTCACAACGGCGTTAACTGATATGTTATTATTACAGCTCATAAGCATGTGTGAACGTTATCACTTTTCCAGATCTTCTGTCTTATAAATTCGAAGATTTATTTTAAAACAACTTATCTTATTTAACTACAACAACCGACAGATATATTGAGTGACTGAGCTGGTATACGTCGCGTACCAGGTATCGTTCAGAGGCGACGCTGACCAGAATCAGGTCATCACCGACGCGAACTTTCTCACCTTCCGACCTCTGCTTGGACGCTGGGTGGATCGTCCACCAACACGACTCACCTGAACATCCACACGACTGTTCTTGTTCACATCTCACAAAATTAGTAAGCAATCCATGTTGGCGTGTTAGTTAAACCGTGGTTAATGTAGTGTTTACACGAGGCAATCGTCGCCGCGACTAGTTGCCTGTAGTGAATACACGCGGCGCTTGTTGAGGCGATAGTTGCGGCGACGATCGCCTCGAGTATTTAATACATAATCTGCACTAACCTTAGCCGCTTGTAAACTGGAATATCTATGACCTGCATTCGGGGATTTATGCGAAATTTTACTTCAAGAAATTCAAGCCAGCAACAAAAACTTTTCTCCTTTTTGCTTCCTTTTCTTTGCTCTCCCTTCCCTCCCTTTCTCTTCCATTCTTTCACTGCCCCAGAGCAGTTCCCTCCAGTGTTTAAATTGCTAGGGCGTTGGAGGGTTGAACCCCCCAACTGTTTTCTCAACCCCCGAACACATTGTCAAATTACGTACAGGGGAGTCAGCTATATGCTATATACACTGTGTCTCAAAAAACATCCTCGACATTTTCGACTGTAACTTGAGAACCAGTTATCAGATTTTGATAATATTTAAAAACAACAATCCTGACACAGCTTGCCATTAAATGACCATTCAGTTTTCCACCTCACCCAATATATGCTTCTGCACTACCTAAAAAACAGATCAAGTGAAATATGTGTTGAAGTAAACAGAAAAACTGAAAAAAAACATCCCCGACATTATCGATCGTAACTTGAAGAATGATTAGCAGATTTTGATAATTTTTGGCAGAAATATTTCTGACACAACTAGCTAAAAAATAGGTGTTTTAGTTTCCACCTCACCCAACGTCTGCTCTTGCACTACCTGAGGAAAGCAGACCAAGCATAACATGTGTTAAAATGAATGAAAAAACGTCAATAAATTCCATCTATCCTGATCCGTGGGCCCAACAGCCGGTCTATTACAAGGTTTGACTGTCATGCAGCAGTGTGTCCACTAAATGAAGTTTGGGAATGTCTGTGAAGTCAAAAAGCGACTGGTTCAGCCTGAATTGGTCTGGAGCAGAACTTAATCGATACTGCTGTGAATGAATGAAGAAAGCGTCTCCTTGCCTGTGTTCACATAGTGGGCCAACACTTCAAGCAATTTTACTAAAGGCAGTTGAAAAATGAACAACTGGATGAATTGTCAGCCAAAGTGTCAAAAATGTAAACAAAATGTGTTTTTACGCATTATGTTAATTAAGCAATCATATCGCATTGGACAAAAAAGTGATATTTCACTAGTTATGTTTTCCCAGGTAGTGCAGAAACAAACGTTTGTTGAGGTGGGAAACTGAATGGTCGTTTGATGGCAAGTTGTGTCAAGAATATTCGTGTTAAAAATTATCAAAATCTGATAGTCGGTTTTCAAGTTACAGTCGAAAATGTCGGGGATGTTTTTTGAGACACACTGTACATACGATTTACATCACAATTTTGGTCGGTTTTCGACCGTCAAAAAGTTTAACCCCCAGCTAATTTTTCACAATTTAAACACTGGTTCTCTCAAACACAGCTTGAAATCTGGCAGCGATGCTAGCTCTCTTATAGCGAGATCTCAACGAAGCCCCGGCCACAAACTTCTTCTGGGTTTTGAGCCTAGAAAATATGTCGAATATTTTTGGTTAGAAAACGTAAAAACTAAATATGAATGTCTTGAGTCTTGACTAAGTATTTGCAAGAGATCGAACATCATTAACAGTTCAAACAGAAGGTGTCTTCTGAAAACTAAAATTTCTAAGAGATAGAAATGTGCAATTAATCAAACTAATTGTAATTAAATAGCAAAATTAATTAGATATTAAGCTAATTCTAATTCTAATTATTCAGGAAAAACTACGCTGTTATTCCAACAATAATTGTTCAGAAAATTTTCCTAATCACAGTTACACTTGTTAAACCGATAGATGTCTGTTGTTGCCAATACAGAACGCAGATGACAAATGCGTACGTAAAATTTCACATTTTATTTCGTAAATTTCGCAGAACGACAAAAAGTCAACACGTGAAGCGGACCTTCAGTGGTAAGCGTGAGTCCGACGTCGAAAGCCAGTTTATCACTGGAAGAGCTCTGTGTCGACAAGCACGACAGATACTGCAAACAAACAGACAAACGAACACACACTAATCATCTTCAACACACTGCAACTCTTTGAAATCTAACTCAACCCTGAAGCAAAAAAAAACTGCCGAAAAAATAACGACTGCTTAGTGTTATTAGGAGCTGGCTCAAACTGCACACTGCACGGGTACTAGCGTCAGTGTTTTACATTTAACAGTATTTCTATTCTCAGTATCTCTCATTTCATTTTTCTTTTAAACATTTCAGTTCCTTATAGTTTATGTGCTAGATTAAACTGACAGTTTGTTTGTCAGTTTTGAGTGCAAATTCTCCATTGTATTGTATTGTATTGTATTGTATTGTATTGCTGTAGGCCTACAGGCGTACGCTATTTTGAACAGTCACTAAAATTTATTATTTCTTTTGATAAGTATATATAACTTGAAGTCGGCTCAGTGGCGACTGGCGTACATTTTTGTCCCAATCGGTACAATTCAGTATGCTTCTGTCAAAGAACTGGAAAGGGGATAACACACTAAGGATTAGTGACAACGGCATTAAGTTGTGGGATGCATTAGGCCTACCAAGATTTTGCAGGTTCAAGTCAGTTTGTTCTTAACATTGTATCGTCAGACCACGACAGTGACAACAGCAAACACGCTGATTCACTCATACACGCAATGGTTCGTACATTGCACATAACGTTTCATAAAAATTTAGAGTATTTATAACCACATACTGTTTACGTACAGCCTGCAAAACAATGTCTATTTGCACTCTGATTGGTGTTAATATTCTTCGTTACTTTTTAAATTAAGACCGAGAGCGGACGGTGAGAAAGGGGTGTGCTGACCATGTTGCTGTGACTGTGTCGAAGCAAAACGGCGTGACCATAGAGCAGAGTTCGATGACCAGCTGATTGACCCGCCTACAGACAGACGCAACAGCTATCAGAACTCACTAATAGTACACAATCGATCGACCAATCAGTTAACAGTAAATTAAAGCTGGGACAGACACTCATAAGAAAGATACGCAGTTGTTGTTGTTGTTGTCGTCGTCGTCGTGACGAGCCCGTCAAGCGCTGCCTATATGGGGAGAAGCAGGTGCCCGAAGAGATGGAGAATTCCACCAGGTTGTTACTATCTTAGAACGCATTGGATGTGTTGATGGAGTCGCCAAAGTAGGCCTACTGGTGGCGTTCCACTGCTCACTTTGGCATTGCAGTGTAAACACTGGATTTTGTCTGCTAGGACTAAAAAGTCGTAAACAGCGTCTAATCAGAAAGTTCACCCATGGCGCATCGACAATCGGCACTTTAGCGGCGGTAGAATAAGTAGCACCGGTTCAACCATTGTCTGAAGGCGTGCACAAGTTCGTTCTAAAACTCATTTATCATACTCCGGAGTCCAGATAACGATACGGCACGCTCAACGTATGCGAGTTTCCGACTCGTTAAACGTACAGTGCAATACAGCACGCATAACTTTATATCAGGCAGAGACGCAAAAAAGTCTCTAATGCGCCGTAGTGCGTCGAGACTGGTAAAGAGCAAAGAGGAAGAAGTGTTTTTAGTAGCGTTTGAAAGTGTCAATGAGGAGAGTCAGATCTCTCAGATAGTCCGGCAATGTATTCCAGGCCCTATCAGGCAATCCCCGCCTACTGCAAAGGTCGACTTATGGAGTTGATAAGATGTGGAAATGGAGGCCTCGAGAGAGAAGATACGACGTAATATCGTCTGTGGAAAAGTCTAGAACACGAACACAGTGCAGCTAGGTGCGAGGAAAACACGGCCGACGTCAGCTTTCGCTGCAGCGCCGCGCAGAGTTGAGTAATGTTCTAATCGTCCCTCCCAGCAGCTGCAGCAGCAGATGCGTCTGTTTGGGCCAACATCAGCAGCCGGTGCTGCCTGGAAGCAGGAATAGCCAGCAATAGCAGCTGCAAGCGACCAGTCTACCTAACAACCAAGTCGACTCAGCTCTAGGGCTGGGCCAGCCGAGTAATCGAGAACTCCTTCAATAAATCAGTATGTAAGTCCAAAGTCCAACACAAAATTACACACACTGAATTCTATGTGCCGATATTCAACAATTAATAACTCCGCTAAAAAATAATATTTTTTCAACGAAATTCGGCGATCTCTTCAGCAGTTTATTAAGTGTACGAAATTTTATTCAGATTCGTTCGTATTTGACATTTCTATTGTACAACGTCCAGGCATTTCCTTTTTTTATCTGACACAGTGTATATTCGTTTAATGAAAGTTGACATATGCAACTTCAGACAACGCAAACATGAAATACGTCCAAAAACAGGCAAACATTTACGAAAAACATCCAATGGTGTGTGTGAAAGATAAACATGACTAACGAAAAGTACTCTTAAAGAAAAACTATCGTTTACAACAGATTAAAAACGCATTTTACGTGGTGGCAGTTTTTTTCACAGTTATATTGAGTATTTTGTATTGAACGCTTTTTTCGAAAATTAAGAATTTTATGCAAGTAGTGAAAACAAAAAAATAATACTACTGCTCGAATTCGATTTCGTACCGGAGTAACTACACGAGAATACTCCAGTATTCGAGTACTGGACACAGCTCTACTGAGCGGCTCGGTTATAGAGTCTAACGGTAACCTACAGTTGCTGACATCAGTCCGTTGGCTGCCTGTCTGCTTCGCTCCTAGTTCAACCGACTGATTCCACTTGCTCTCTTTACAGGAACCGGTAGGCACAGTGGCCTATAGACTAGACCCAGTGGCCCACAGTGACCGAAGATCAGCTTACAACAACAAAATGTGCTTCTCGCCGCCGCACAATACGACCAAAATAAAACGCAAAAAACGCCCATGGGAATTGGGAAATTCCGCTAGCAACGAACTATCGCCAACATAGGCCTATTCAATTCGTGGGTTGTCAACTTGCTGGGAGCGTGGGGCAGCGGCGGATCCAGAAATTTTGCTTAGAGAAGAAGTTTAAAAAGCAACCAGAGAGATCTGCCATAGAACGTGGATTTTTGAGAATTTTGACCTGTGGGGAAAATGTGGAGTTGTTCCGTGCAAGTTATTGCAATTTGGCAATTTTTCCGTTTACTTACAAATGCCGCCTACGTCGCTGATATTAATTATTATAAGGCATACAGCGGCGAAACAGCGTATAAAGCCGTGATTGATGAAATGAACATGTTTGTAAACGTACGAGTACATGCATTATTTATTCTATGCCTACGTGTAACTACGACCTCCAAGCCTATCTGCATTGCAGCATGTATGCTGAAATGTTTTTTTTCACGATTTGCATAAACAATAATTTGGAACGTTTTCGTTTTTCACGTAATCCCGGCGGTTCTAAAAGAGTAATCGTATACGAAGTAACGTACGGTGTCCGGCGACTTTGCGGAGACCATTTCCTGCAGAGCGCGAACTGACAACGCTTGCTCCAGCACAAACACGCAGACCGACACATCGAACGGCAGATCCTGCATTACACAGACAGGCAATTAAACGTTACCTCCAAACACCTAATTAAAAATTTGGTGCAGAGCCCAACGTGAAGCCACCCGAGTGAGGAAAAGTAGGGGATTGGCATTCTCCTCGTAGCAACGTCACGTGGCCCAAACGCAATTGCATTAGATTAGACTGCACGTGTAGTGTGGATTTAAGAAATAGCACGGTCTTGGTTTATGGCTGCTGATCGTCAAGCGGTCGATTATGAATGTGGTAAAATTAATGTCCCTGCCTCGACCAAAACCCCTCAACAAATCTCGCTGAAATTTGGCATCAATTTATTTGACGTAAGGGTCGTTCTTCCCCAATTTTGGTTTTGGTCCAGTGTCCGGTTTCGAAGGAAAAATGAAAAATAAAAAAAAGAAAAAAAGGAAAAGCAAAGCGAAAACATACAGCCGCCATTACTAAGTACAGGCGGCTTGATTACAACGTAAACGACTAGAACCCACTATGGAACACCCGTAGCGTCGTGGCATTTAAGAGATCAAGCTGAAAGCACATGCGCGCTCCACTAAATTTGAGCTTATCGAAAAAACGTATTCTTGCCGTAAAATTTTTTTTCCGGAAATAAAACGTTTGAGGCTGAGAAAATTTAAACGCAAAATTAAACTTATGAGTACGCATAACTTCTTCTGACAGGAATTTGCAGCTTTCTGGCAGACGACGTGCCTAACTAACTTTTAACTCACTACGGCGCTATTAACATTAAAACGTTTTGCGTTCAGACTAAGTAGGCCTACTTTAAACGCTTTGTTCAGTCGATAGCTCGCAATGCAAAATACTTTTTAGTATTTTGAAATTATGTCAAAGGCCATTAAAGTAAAACTAATTCCGCTATTCAAAACCAACTACAATTTTTAAATACTATGATTTTTAACCCCAGGGGTCGTCCATAAGTGACGTCACGCTCCGATGGAGGAGGGGGATTACATTACTGTGACGACGTGTGACGTAGGAAAGGGAGGTTAAAGGAAGTGTGACGTCACACGTCACATCTGTGGAAAGGCACAATAGAGAGCCAAATTCATGTTGCCAACTCGCCGTATGTGTGAGGACGAAGAACACTTAGAAACACTGCTTAATTTCACACAATTTTATGCATTAAATTGACAGTAGACAATTTCGATAATGGATATAATTTTGTGTACTCTACACTACAGGCTGCCAAGGTAGGGTAGATGTTTGTGACGTCATATTTGAAGGGGGTCCAGGGAAGTGTGACGAAAGGGGAGGGGGTAAATTTTTTCCATAAAATCGCGTGACGTCATTTATGGACGACCCACCACACAGTGCTTCCGTGATTTCAATAGATGCACGAAACTGAAATGTGTCACGCAATCTTAAAATATGCATCGAGCGGCAAAAAGTATCCCTTAAAGTTGTTTGACATTTTCTGAGCAGCCGCTGGTAACTTTGACGCGAAATTGCACACGTAGGCCTAGGCGCCTATTATATGTGCATACCTGTATAAATAGGCCAAGCGGCATTTAACACTCTCGTTGTCGCAAAGTTACAAAATGATTTGTAAGACAATCGTAATTTCGCACGTTCGAAAATAAGTGTTTTATGAGTGCTTTATGAGTTACGTGTGCTGAAAACGAAAGCAACTGAGTGCATCACGTTACTCGTGACGTCACAGTCATGTAAACTTTATAACCAAAGTCTGTGAAGTCTTTCGCTTTATTTATCGTTGTATTTTTTGAGTTTTATCGCTAAAACTGAAATCCGTCGCTAAACTCAAGTGGACGCTGTTTGATGTTTCCCGACACAACTATAGTTATGTCGGAAATACCTACACAACAAGAAATTTGAGCTAATGCTCACAAGACGCGCGAAAGCCTATAGCAGTTCCGGTTCAGTAGTTCAGCTGAAAATTGGGGTGTTCACGCTAAGTTAATATACAAATACCAAATTCTCTATCTGGATCGCATAACGATAGTTCCGTGGCGCCACCTTGTGAATGATATAGACTTGTGTCGCAGCCCGAAATCGCCAAAAAAATCCATAAAACCCCCTATTTTGGCGTTCAAGGTCATCCAAGGTCATTGAATTCGGCGCAAATCGAGAGCCAGCGTACGACTTCCTATTAGTGATTAATAGTAACCTAGGCACTATCTCGCACCATTACTGAGATACAGCGACTTATTGGACAAAAATCGCAAATTTTGCCCACCCCCTCCCTCTCATTTAGCGCCCTCGTTCGAGGTGATCCCCTTCGAATTTATGAAAAAGCTTTATGGTTTGTGAAACTACAGTCTTTCAGGCAGCCGACGGTGAAGATTTGATGATCCTAGCTTGCACCGTTTTTGACTGATCCACCCGTGTGACAGACAGACGGAGAGACAGAATTGCGATGGCTAAGACGCGCTGAAAGCAGTAGCTGCTTTCGCGCGTAAAAAATGTTAAAATCCGGTGATCCTTTCTTAAGTTACGATCAATAATCTGTGGTGTTTTTCACGTTGTTTTTGTTCATTTCAACGCGTATGTCGCTTGTTCTGCTTTTCCCAGGTGGTGCAGAAGCAAACGTTGGGTGAGGCGGGAAGCTGAACGGTCGTCTGATGGCCAGTTGTGTCGGGAATATTTATTCCGAAAATTATTGAAATTTAAAAATCTTCAACAATATCAGGGATGTTTTTGAGACACAGTGTACAATATTTGGTGACACCGTTGGTTATGATGAGCGCATACCTTGTTGGCCATGGACTGGAGAAAGCACGTTCGGTTGCCGAATCCCTCAGCCGCAAGACAGACGCGTTCGCCGTCCGAATGTCCTTCCCTGCCGGCCACACTGGACGCCGTGCAACTCATGCATATCATGTCATCCTGCACACGCAGCAAACACACGTGGCTGCAGCAGCGACCACAGTTCTAAAACATCCACGGAGACAGTGGTGCCACATGGCGAACGCAATTCTACTCAATAAAAGCACAGAGGTAGAATCCAAAAACATCCTAGTATGTTGTCGATGACATTCAAGAAAATTGAAAACAACTTTCCACACAATGATTTTTTCGGATTTTTTACTCAGTGTTTAATGTTCTTTAAAGTTTGTTTTATTTCATTTTGTAGCCTGATGAAATAGATATTTAGCCAATGTAGCATTTTGAAGAATTTCGCAGATTGTAGCCTAGTTAGAATAAACATTATTGTACACATGATGTTTTGCCATTCTGCGCTTATTTTACAGGGTGGGCCAAAAAATCGAACCTGTTTGAGCGTTGATAACTCAGCGATGGTTACCTGTAGAAAGGCGTGTGATATGTCAAAAGTTTTAGAATGTTGTAGACAAAAGGGACGAACTTGCATAGCAAATCATTTGCCTAATTTGCATAAATCTTCATTACCCCTGAAATTAAGCATTTGCCTGCACTCCTATGTGCCCGAGTTCATTGAACTCAAAAACTCACTGCCAAAAGTCCAGATTTAAATTCTGTGAATTATTCAGTATGGGGGCATTGCAACAGATAGCATGGTCACAAAATTTCAGTAACTGACCGGCTAAAACATGTGCTAATCGAATGCTGGGCTCAGCTGATCCTGAACACATTGACTCCAGCGATCGATCAGCTGCCTAAAAGGACTGATGACGGTTATGAATGCAAAAGCTGGGCAACTGCCTATGTCAAATTTCATCTAAACTCTGTTGCGGCGATCATCGCCATAGCGCGAGGCTCCTTTGGGGAGCGGGGGCCCTTGGCAGTGAAGGGCCTGTGTTTACGTTATTTTGATTACGTAAACAAACGTCACTTCCGATCTAGCGACTGTAGCATATAACGCCATATTGGCAACAAATATATCTGTTATCGATATTCAACAATTAATAACTCCGCTAACAAATAATATTTTTAACGAAATTTAATAGTCACTTTTGCAATTTATTGGGGATTAAGTGTGCAAAATTTTATCAGGATTCGTACAGATTTGACATTTCTATTGTACGATGTCTAGGGAGTTACTTTTTCCGGACACAGTGTATATACCTATGACGGCTTGAACCCATTCATGCCTAGCATCCCCAAAAATTGGACACCGGCCTACTATGACGCCAAATCATACACTAATTTAGGCATTAATGGGTTAAACCGACTGATTGGTAGATCCGTCACTCACGCAGCAGATGGTGTCGGACACGGAGTAGTCGTCTTCCTTCCCAGCCATCTTTCACACACGCACCGGCTCAATCCAAGCCGCAATGAAAATTGCGAAGACTTCTCACGATGAAAGATGACGTCACCACGTATCCATGGCTACAGGGGCCCTGTGTCGCGAGCCCCCGCCTGTCGGTTGAACGCCAGAAACCGCGGACAACAGAAGAGATTCCGAGTGCAGAGTGTAGCGACAGCGCTCTCTACTCGGACGAAGCGAAAGCCTGGTAAAGAACACTCGCTCGACCTCGGCTTCGACCAGTTTAGGCCGCAGAGTACGCGCAAGTCAGCAGCAGCAGCTGCTGCAGCAGCAGCAGTTATGACGCGTTTTGAGATGCACCTCCCTTAAACTTTTAAAAAATCGCCAGTGGCGGTTTTAGGCCCGCGCCGTGGGAGGCCTTTGCTCTCCAGCCCTCCCCCTCCGGTTTCGTAGCCACCCATGATTTTTTTGCAAAAAATAACACAAATATCTGATTTCTTTACGTTTTCAAATTTTAGGAAAGTGGGCAAAATTATTTGCGGCCTCCACTGAACGTCCGAAAAATAAAAGTGCTTCAGCCTCAGGGAGGCTTCGCCCCCCTGACCAGGGGCTCTGCCCCTAGACCCCGCTGGGAGCATAGCCCCAGGCCCCCATTATAGGTTTGTGCTTCCTCGCTCATCATGGGGTCGTATCACCCCCCCAGATATTACGGACTAGAACCGCCACTGAGAATCGTCCTGCATTTAATTTAAAATAGGCCTACTACTAGTTCATTGACTGATCAGAGAACTACGTTCCGAAACCCGGTCATGCCATTCAATATAGAAAACAGTATCGAAGGACCGCAGTATTGGAATTCAATTCAGTTCAATTGTTGACTGCTTATTTTACTAGCTAAATATTACGTGTTGCCAATTCGAGCACTTTATTTTTGTTTATAATAAAACTACGACGTCTGCGTTTCACAAGGTAATGTAGCGAGAGTATTAAGGTAAGATGGGCAAAACTAGTCATTTATGTCAAGTTTTTTTTGCAATGTTGCACGCAAAAAATCCTATTAAAATTGCCTATGTTTCGCTGAGCGATTTTGAAAAATAAAAGTGGCTTGGTTTTAAAACACGGTATAGTAGGTCATTTTGAGACATTTCGTTCTTTCAAACGTCCATTAATTGTCGTTTTTATACTGTTTTTTCTGTACATTTGTCATACCAGTTTTTCTTCTGTGTTATTGGAATCACGACTTGCACAACAACAGCACCCTTGCGATTTTGCATCATAAACAATGCAATATTTCCGAAAAAAAATTGCACTATAGTCTACATTTAAAAGATTGAAGATAGACGTTGAAATGTTCTTCTGTAAGCGTTTGGCAAACTACACCGGGTCACCCCTCTAGTTACAGCAAAAGAGGCTGCGAGGCGCCTGCTGCAACTTAGCCAGGTGCGCGTCAGCCGATTGGCTGATGTCGCTCACTGCTCGCCGATAAACTCAGCTAGCTAGAAGACCGGCCACGAAACAGAGGCACATAGGCGGCAACATGACATCCGTGCAGCTGTATTGCAATAAAATAGTGTTAAATAACTACAAGTGACTGACCAGAGAGAACCAACGCCTTATCTCCAATGAGCGGCATAAAAATACTGGATGATAAAGAATCCGCAAAAAAATCCCGCCAAAATCTAATCTCTTCCTTTATGTCCAACACCAACACCTCCAAAAATGTCATCAAAATCCACCCAAAGCTTTTCGCTATCTATTAGAGCTGTCAAATTTACGCGTTAATTTATAGGCCTACGCGTTAACAAATTAACGCACACACGTAAACTTACTAAATTCTGTGAAGTAGGAGTTTCAATATTCTGTTGAAACGAGGTGATATGACGACGGAATAATATTCAATTAATTACCGGTAGAAATTGTTTTGTTGCCGTTCCATCACTAATGTCATGGTCCTGCGACAAAGCACGATTTCGTGAGTTTCATTCCTGTCATCCTCTCAAGTTCACCTACAATATCAGCAATGCGTAATTAGCGCGTTAACGCATGCGTTACAAAATTAACGCGTCGACAGCTCTACTATCTATTATCCAGCTGTAAGTCGTACGGGCCGACATAATTACATAACCTCCGCCGAAATTCGGCGGAAGTAATCTGCGGTAAGAACGTTACAAGGTGTGCGGGTTATGCGATAGCCTCTGATCGAAGTAAACCAGATTAACGTTTTTTTGCCAACGTTTCATTCCTCACTGACGCAGCGGCGTAGCAAAGACCACGCAATTACAGCTACAAAACAATCAAATCACATGGCGAAAGGTAACAAACTATCTACCTAGGCTACAGCCTGTACAATGCATTATCCCTCTAGATCCCGAGATATCACTGCAAATTTCTGTCAGAAACACACCGTTGACGCTTGGAATTTCAATTTGGCCTCTAAACTTCGCTGAAATGCGGGGTTTGGCACCTTTTTTGCATTTTTGGTCGAAAATCTTCGGACAAGAAAATTTTCTGACGGCCCAGAATCTACAAGAGAAAACTGCCCCCCTGTACGACGCCAATGAAGCAGACTACTAGAAGCAGTAATTAACCAACTAAGATATCCATGACGTCGTAGAAAAAGGGCATCTGGCCCCCTCAATTTTGGAATGACAGAAAATTCTCTTGCCAGAAGATTTCTTTTAGAAATACAAAATTTGGAGCTGAAATCCCCCACATGGGCTAAATTTATGGGAAAATAAATATGACAAAAAATTGCAACTGTCTATGAGAAAATTGCAACAACCTGCCCTCAACTTTTTTTAATCCACGCCGCCACTGCACTCCGACTAACTGGCACGATTACGATTCTACAACTACGAAGTTCACAAAAACTTTATGATTGGGGAGATACTTGATTTCAGCGCTCACAAGTTTGGTCATCACTGGCAAATGCGTCTTCAGTAACTTCTCATTATTATAATCATCCAAAATACAGTTAACAGTGAGCGAATGAGTAGGGTTTTACGTCCCACCCGACACAGTATAGGTCATTTCGGGAACAGCTTTTACAGGCAATGCACGTACACATAGCATAATAACAGAACAAAAAGTTTAACATTTACAGAAAGTTTAACCTACATAAAGCACAAAACCTAAAAAACGACCTAGACCTAAAATTGTGAAAACTGCCAATTCTAAATGTGCATAACAGTAATGGCAGTTCTAATAATCCTCCAGAGAGTCATCAATGTCAGAATACAGTTACCAGGTGCAAACGTGAAAATGTAAAACGTGAAATCACTGTTCCGTGGTGAATCATACCCTTCCCTGTGGGTCAGAAAACCATGTACACGGTGTTTCATAAAAAACCCATTTTGTTTTTTTTCATAATTCACTCAAATGATCATCAATTTACACAAAATTTTTACCAGTTGTAGCTGAAGAAATACTAATTCAAAATATTGCAACAAAATATGGCAGTTGATTCTTTGCTAGTCCTGATGTAATGCTGACGTCATAATGTGTCACGGGTACAAGCTGGATAGTCTCAAATGGTGCTGTCAGTTGCTACCCTGCTTCGATGGTGAGCTTAATCTGGTTCGCTAATGGAAAATGTTTATTATGTCAGCGCTAAGCAACACAGGGACATGAAATCATGCGTACTGCGATCCAAAAATGCAACCACTTTGGAAGCTCAATGTGCTAGTGCACTGTCTTGCTCGAACGCGTAAAAGTCCAACTATCCCCAGACACGTAAATGCCATCGCTTTGCATGTTTTTGTAACTGTAACTGTAAAACTTCAACAATTTGTCATGAATGAACCAGATTTTTCACCATTGGAGCAGGGTAGCAACTGACAGCACCAGCTGAGACTATCCAGTGTGTACCCATGACATATTATGACGTCAGCGTTACGTCAGAACTAGCAAAGAATATTTAATAAACTGCCATACTTTGTTGCAATATTTTGAATTAGTATTTCTTCAGCTACAATTGGTACAAATTTTACGTAAATTGATCATCATTTGAGTGAATTATAAAAAAACAAAAAGGGGGTCCTTTTTTATGAAACACCGTGTAGCACAATGTGCCACTGGACCCACAAGTATATCTGCAAAATGGCATCTGAAGCCGTCCATCAGCTGAATCAGGGTGCTCAAAAATGTGATAGATGAGAGACCAAACTAGGCAGATCTGGGTAGATATAGGCGAAATCACTTTCATTAGCCAGAGCGATTTCTCCTAGAAATAAACTACATGTATACTAAGACATCATTTGAGACAGAGGCAACAGAGCTAGATTTCAGCACGACTGCAGCGCAGATCACAAGCTGCTACACAGCCTACAACTAAACACCATGAACTAGTCTTAGCTTGACTTCCCACGAACCCAGCACTTCAAAGTTCAGACACTGGCAGATGCATAGGGCCCCTTCCAGTCATATGCAGTCGCAGTACTTGGCCAATGTGGTGGCCGCATTCCTCTTTGACGCAGCTTGTGAACATGACAAAAATATTCTAAAAATATGAAATATTCAAGCGAAAATTCAACACGATTGCCAAAAAGCTTTCAGCTTCAGGAAGGGGGAAGGCTTTGCCCCATAATCCTCAGACCAGGGACTATGCCCTTTACCCCGCTGGGGCTGACCCACATTATAGGCTCGAGCTACTACACACGCCATGCCCCCCCTCTTACCAGCTTCCGGATCCGCCAGTGACTGCATTAAGTTGACGGTTTCACCTTCACAATCGCCGAACTAATGAAACCAAATAAACTTCCAACAACTAGAAGTTCATTCATGACACTGTGCACTACATGAGACTGAAAGTAAACTAAACGTTATCTTGACTGCAGCTAAAAACCAACTGTTACATAATTGCAGTAATGTTATTCGAAATCCAGCTCTGACCCGAGCTCTGGCCAGATTCTGAGAACAAAAATTGGACAAACTCCTAATTGATCAACGACCAGAAACATTTACAGGCACACAGAACTTATTTCAATTGTTCGACAGAATTAACAGGCAACAGTACGAGTATTTGTGCATCAACATTGGCTTCTATCCCCCCAAATCTGGAGTTGAAATTGGGCGCAAGTTCCCCCCCCCCACTTTCGAGCTCAAGTCCCCCAATTTTGGGCTCAAGCCTTCCACCCTCAGGGCTCTTTGTTAAGGGTGTGAATCGCCCAATAAAAATGGGGAAAGCTTTATTAAGGATGCTGATTGTCCAGTGAAAAATAAAGGGACATTATGTTGAAAGTGCAGATTCAATGCTCAGTAAAAAAATAAGGGAAAGTTTGAATCTACACCATTAACAGAACTTCCCTCCATTTTTTCAATGAGCGCAAGCTGCGCCCTCAAGATAGGCCTATAGAGAGAGAAGCCACTGCGCATCGGTCGGCGCCCAGTCAGTGAGAGGGTGCCTAATAATGTGAGACAAAACCCCGCATGCAGTCAGTCAGCCAATCAGTCGGAGTCGTTAAACGTGATGGAATGGACGCCCGTGTCTATCGCGCCGCCCTTGTAACTGCCGCGTTTCTTCTTGGTCTTCTCGTGTCGAAATGATCTGCCCTGGGTATGCTTCAGCGTCTCGTTCGCCTTCTCGCCCCACGACCCTCTAGCACCGGACTGCAATAGAAAGAAAACATGCAGAAACATCTCAGAACAAACGTTTAAACGAAATCGACTCAGTCCAACGGGCTGGACTGAAGAATTAACAGACAGGCAGCAATGTTGTCAGGATTACGGGTAGTTTCGGTAAGAGATAAAAACAAGGACCAAAGTTTTTCGGTAAAACGCGGAACTGCCGATCAGCTTTGTCACCTGACGAATCAAAAAACGAGCAACTGCAAGTTTTGGTTAGGGGATTCCACCCAAAAATCTCTCCTTTACGTGGAAGGCCAGGGACCCTCATCCAACACAATTTGTCATTAGAGACCACCTCGTCTTCCCTTCCCCTCCCCTCCTCTATCTGCCAAATGGCATCCTTTGCATGATTTACGGGGGGAGTGCACTATGGAGAAATGGGTTGGAATAAGCTAAATGATTTGAACCCCTGTAGACCCATATCACGAAAAAGCCTCCAGTTTTCCACACCAAAATGTCCACAGGTGATGACGACCGCCATTATCAGATAAGCAATGGTAAGCTTAGCACAAGTGGAGTAGACAGAAGTGTGAATTGGGGGTGGGGGCTTTCCCCGAGTCCTTCCCTTCTATTTCCCTTAACCTACCATCCTCTCCCCTTACTTTTACTTCCTTCCCTTCTCACCCCTCCCCGTTCTTTCAACTTTCCTCCCTATTTCCTTCCCCTTAAAATCCAGCTAGGGGACCTGCGGATCGCTTTAAGCTCCCCCACTGGAGTCTGGAGTAGAGCTCTAGCCGAAATTGAATTTGGCGTATCATAGCTTTAAAATGCGAGATCTGGTGACAACGATTTTAATTTTTTCCTCAACATCAACTGGTCAAATTTAAAACTTAGTGCAATTAAAACGTATGCTTGTCTTGTCTGGGAAACTGCGGGGCGAAGGGGAGCTATGTCCCCTGCCCTTCCCCCCGTTTACGCCTGCTTACCACACACGACGGCCGATTATTTTTGACTACAACGTCATAGCAACGATGACATCATAGCAGTGTAGTAAACAAATAATTCAGAAGATAACAAACAACATCGTGTACAACAATTAACCTTAACACAAAATTCCAACAAAAACAAGTCAAAAGTAACATCAAGTAAGACTGACAACATCTTTATCATAAAAGACAAGCACCGGTAAGAATTAAACAGTGCTGTTTCGTTCAACTGGTTTCTGGATGCTTGATTCGCTTTAGTTTACAATGAATGCATTGGCAACAAAAATGTAGTTGAACGCATAATGGAGGCACAATACACCGTGTCTCAAAAAACAAGCCACTTTTATTTTTTGAACAGCTCCATGAAACACTGGCCGATTTTAATCATTTTTGGCATGCAACATCGCTAAGAAAATGACATAAATGACCAGTTTTGCCCACCTCACCTTAATACTGTTGCCACAGTACCTTGTGAAATGCAGAAATCGTAGTTTGGCCGTTTACAACAAGGAATTCATACTGGGTAGCGCATTTGTCAGTCAATGTTTTACGATGTTATGCAAAAAATAAAAGTGGCAGGTTTATTTAGATATGTCGTATAGCAAATCTTCAGCCGTTTCTGTTGTGATCAAGTCAATCAGCTGTAATTCCATCTCTATTAGACAGTCTTCTTCGATTTCGCCTTAATCGTCTTCCATCTGATTACCCCCTGCCCCAGCTTATCCATACAGTAGCACGTTCATGTGTTATGCTTTGCTGAGCTAGTCATGTTTCCATGCCACAAATCCAATGAATAGTTGCTATTTGCCCTAAATCGTAGCAGCACAAAATTATGGAATATTTAATTAGCTTACTGCATTTTCAAGCAGATTTTTCTTGGTTCAACCAAAATTGATTATCGGTAACAGTAAGGTGCATTGTGCACAAAACGTTTTTAGCATAATGTAAATGTAAAGTCCTTCCCGAATCACAAGGCCCACAGGGCGAGGAGCATCTCCGTTTCCTAAGCCCTCAGCCAGACACCAGTATACACTGCAAGACCACGGATACGGGGCTATTGCATCATGCACTGTTGATGCTTACGTCCCAGCCGTTTGATCAGGCTTCAACAGCAACTTATTCGGAGAGATGACGGAGATCAGTTTTTTTGCGCAGAAACTTTTCTGACCTTGTTTGCCCCATAACCAGCTTCTGACGCAGCACTTTCATTACAACTGTTATCTGTTTCACTAAAAACCATATTGTTATTATTCAGCAGAAAATCTGCTTGAAAGCAAATCAATCAAAATCCTCGGCGTATGTCAGCCAGTGGCTGAGTGTCTGGTGTTTGCTTAGGATGCTGCTGTTGTTGCTTACGTCAGACGACCACCACAAAAAACGCACAGCACAGACGAAGAAACCATCAGAGCGAATGACGTCTGCAGTGTTAGGCCGTTGCCGACCGTCATCATCTGTCTGACTCTGATAGTCAGTGAAGTGGGCGTGGTCCAATCCATCAGCGTCCGAGTGCGTCGAGACAGTCCTCGCACCATCACCGACGCCCAGAGGACAGAGATCATTGACCATCACAACAAGCTGCGGCGCCAGGAAGGCTCGTGACCTACTGATTGCAATCCCCGCATCCCAAATGTCGGCCATTTTCGCCAATCTCGAATCATAGGATTGGCGACATACCATGCCAGAATTTCGGGATTCCAAAAAAATTCGTTAAATAATACTTTTCGCGACTGTTATGGATCATAAAATAACGATTACAGCCATCTAATGAAATATTTTGTGCATGTAAGAGACCTTGCTAGGAACTGTAAGTTGCATTTTGACAGTCATCGTCACTACCAAGTTCCAGAAAGCTTACTTAATTTTCCAATCATTCAGCCTATGCACGAAATAAGTCTACAATGTAGTAGGGCTACTATAGAGATACTAAATAACGACCAATTTGTAAGCCTAATCGCGAAAACGGGATCCTGGGATTACAAATTTCTTAATCCCAGGATTGAGAAATTAATGCAGGGATTGCAATAAGCAGGCTCGTCGGACATGGAACTAATGACATGGAGCGAGTCGCTGGCCGAGACGGCAATGCTGTGGGCAAAAAGGTGCGTATGGGAACACGGATTCCCAACGCTCATCACACCAGACGGCAAGACCACGACACGGTACGGTCAGAACCTCTACGTGCAGTCGTGGGACGACGAAATCAGCATGACGTACGCCATCCAGGCGTGGTACGACGAGGAAGCGTACTACGACTACGACACCATGCACTGCTGCAAGGAACCGTGCGGACACTACACCCAGGCCATGTGGGCGACCAACAGTCGTGTCGGCTGCGCATACTACCACTGCCACGGATTGGCATCGTTGGATCCGAAAAAGTTCTCCAGCGCACTGTACCTCGTCTGTAACTATCTGCCGGGCCAGGTGGCAGGACGGAAGCCGTTCAAAAAGGGTCCGGCGTGCTCGCAGTGTGCCAGCGGTGCAGCATGGTGCAGTGACGGACTGTGTAACGACGCGTGTACAGCTGCAGGGGACGGCTGCGCGTGTGCAGCGCACTGCCACAACTGCGCCACCCTCGACGAGACAACCTGTCGTTGCGAGTGTGCCGCCGGCTGGGCGGGCAGCGACTGCACGCAACCTTGCATAGACCACGACATGTGCGGGTTCAAGCAATACGGTAAGCCGTTCTGGCCTAGGCGGTACTGCAAACTTCCCAGCAAGTACGCCAAGGTTGTGGAAATGTGTTGGGCCATGTGCGGACGCTGTAAGCCGGACCCGGATGTCAAAGCCGGCCAGTGTCCACCAATCTACGGACGCGCTGCCAATAGGACAAAAAGTTCGGCACTGGTGGGTTTACCAAAAACTGCAAAGGGAGATACATCGGCAGCGGAATCAACCACCATCAACAAAGTGATGATACTAACGATGATTCTGAGCATATGGAGCAGTGCTTCGCTGTAACACTACACTGCACCATCCATCCTACGCCACACCGACCCGACTTACAGAGTGGCCAAATTTTGGGAGAAAAAAATCAAGGACTTTTAAGTACCATTTGCAAACCTATTACCGGTACTGCAATATTTTTTTGGACGTTTCTGGCATCACCAAAAAATTTTCACATCATGGTCGTCAGGATGACTGTGAAACATTAAAATTCAGGAATTTTCAAGACCCTCTAAATTGATGAAATTCCTGAATTTTCAAGACGCATTTGTTTTTCAAGCATCCTGGAAAAATTTTTTGTCAAGGACTTGTGGATACCCTGGGCCTATCTCTAGCAGATAGTTAGGCCTATAGCTATCACATGAATAAAGCTTTATTCTCATGTATTTCCACATAAACAGGCAACACGTACTTGGACGTACATCCATATTCGTGAACCTGATTTGTAACTAACTGGCCATCTTTCCTCAACTGTATATGGACCAGTGACTATTTCATCACATACACAGTGTATAATGCTCTACTCAGATGCATCACGTAAGCAGGCAGTCGGTGCTTGCCTACACCAGATAAACCTTGGCACAAATGATCCACTGCAAAAGTCCGGGGTGACAAAATTTTCCAATCTCTCTAGTCTGTTATGAAATGCCTTTTATCGAGCCAAGAATATTCAAAAATCATTGTCAGCTGTGGCTTTACCCTAGACGCCATTGAAAAAAAATTCGCAGCACCCCCAAACTACCCACCCAGTAAAAAGGGCCCCCCAAAACTGAAAGGAATGAAAAAAAGGGAGGAATAAAGAAAGGAGGAAAAATTCCCACAGGGACTAGGCAGGTGTAATTCAAACGATGCAGTAAACTTTCATAGGCCAATGCCATGCCCCTTATGTCATCCTGCTATTTTTAGCCTGCCGGACAGTAACACAGATAGCATGTTTACTTTATAAAATAGCAAAAAATAAACTGATATAAATAAAAATAAAAACATCGCAAATCTCATGTACACGTGTTTTACTTGATAAAAATATTCAAAACATTAATCACTTCAGTGATAAAACAATTTTTTGTACTGTTCTGGCTGAGTGTCTTTACAGTAGCATATACTGATGTTTTTTTTAAAATATTTGGCTGATAAGACTACTGCACCAAAACGTAAATGCAGTACATAACTAACCAACAAGGTCAACTCAGCCTTCACTTCTCCTGTGGTTTATAAATCGAGCAACAGCCTGCCTTGCTGGATTAAAAATGGACGAGTTCACCTGTGTCCTAACACTATGATCCCATGTGGCAGGTGATGCTCCATAGCTGTAATGGTTTCCTACTAAGAGTTGTGCACATAGAAGGGAAAGCACCCTTTGACTGCGTTATAATCTTTATCCAGTGACAACCACAAGCTGAGTAAAAAATGTTAGAATTTTCTGATGTTACAAATACCTTTGACTCAAATGCATTGCTTTTAAGTTGGTCCTGTACAGTAACCTCTTCCATCTTCACACGCCGGAATGGAGAACTTGGCGTCTGCTGGAAACAACAAACACATCTCTACACATTCTCACAAGCAGCAGAACTCTAGCTGTCATCATGGACAGCAGTCTTATATTATGTTAACTGTTAGGTAAAATTCATCAACTGAAACAGGAAAGCATTTTCTAAAAATTCATATTCATCACATTTCAATAGCTGTTCAATAGCTTCCTTCCGTCGTAAACTCAAAACAATTAAATTTACTTACTTCTTACTTATTTCGGTTTTTACAAATGAGTACCATGACTCTCGAATGAGTAGTTTCATACGGTGCACTTTTTTGCAAAGAAAAATGATAATTTTACTGTCACTAACTATCAGCCGTGGGAAGCTGTGATGAGACAGAATTTGGTTAAAAAAATTCCACGGAAAACTGACTGTTGACAGAGCAGAAATCTTTTACAAGCTAGGTTACCACTCTGTTATCAAGCTAACAATTTCGATGCTGGTATACGATATATCATGATCAATAATATTCTTACGTTTTTAGATTTCGACCGTTTCTTCGACGATGACGTTGCAATAGCTGCAGGCTCGGCTACTTCAGACTTCAGCATTTTTGTAGAATCTGACATCAGCTTCTGTGCAGATTGGCTTTTGTCCTTCTTCAACTTTTTCTCATCGTCCGAGCTATCATCATCAGAACTGCTACTCGAGTCAGTGTTTGTCACCAACTTCGTGGGAGCACTTTGTACCGACGGTATCCTGCTTGATTCTGCTGAAGTCTTTGTATTCTCGATTTCACTTTCAGATAAACTGTCTGACCCAGAGGAGAACATGCTCTGATCCGTTGTAGCTGCTGCTGCTGACTTCTTCCGTGCAGATTTGTCCAAAGACTGTGGAGTTGCCACCGGGGTGGCAATGGTGACATTGCCTATCTTGGCTGCAGAAGACGAAGAGTCAGAATCAAAAGATGAAGATGATTTTTCCTTCTGCTGTTTTGCCGCAGAGCTGTTTGCAAGCTTCGGTGTGCCGGTGGATTGTTTCTTATTGCGTTTGTCTGATGTAGCCTTACTAGTGGCAGTCCCACCAACTTCTGGAGACAAACTACTGCTGCTAGCTGCTTTACTGAAACTCGTCGGTTTCGTGGGCGCATCGTCAGACGAGCTCTCTGATTTGTATGATGAACTGTTTGCAGTTTTATTAGCAGCCAAACCTTGTGAAACATCAGCTGCCTTTTTCGCCCCTTTTTCATGTTGAGCTTTACTCTTTCCAACCTTTTCCAACTCGTCTTTTCCAGTAACTTTTGCAGTTGCAGCTGCTGGCTTACTTGCCACTTGCTTTTGAACTGCTGTCGGGGGCTTGTCATCTGAGGAACTGGAATCAGAACTGTCTGACGACGAACTCTGTTTCCGCTTATTTGTTGGTGCCTTAGTAGCTGGCTCGCTAAGTGGCACAGTGGTGGACTGCTGTTTAACTGCTTCTGTTGGTGGTTTACCATCATCTGCGGATGATGAATCTGAACTGTCAGATGAACTCTGTTTCTGCTTTGAAACTGACTTGCTTGTCGAGGTCACAGTTGACAGTGATGATGGTTTCTTTGAAGCAGGTTCTTCTTCATCAGAGGAAGTGTCAGAACTATCACTGACCAATGGAGCAGCCTGACCTGGTTTAACTGAACTCTGTGAAACATCAGTTGCCTTTTTCTTCCCTCCTCCATGCTGAGCTTGGCTCTTTCCATGCTTTTTCGGCCTGTCTTTTCCAGCATCTTCTGCAGCTTCAGCAGCTGGCTTACTTAGCACACCAGTAGACTGCTGTTTAACTGTTGTTGGTGATTTTTCATCATCAGAAGACGTTGAATCTGAACTGTTAGATGAACTCTTTGGACCTGACTTATTTGTTAGAGCTTTAGCTGCCGGCTTACTTAGTGACACATGAGTGGACTGCTTTTTATCATCCTCTGAAGAAGATGAATCTGAGCTGTCAGATGAACTCTGTTTCTGCTTTGAAACTGACTTATTTGTCTGCATTGGAGTCGAAGTTGACACTGATAATGGTTTCTTTGAAGCAGTATCATCTTCATCAGAGGAAGTATCAGAACTATCACTGTCTGCCGGAGCAGACTGACCTGGTTTAACTAAACTCTGTGAAACATCGGTTACCTGTGGTTTGTTCTTTCCATGCCTTTCTGGCTTGTCTTCTCCTTTCACAGCTCTAGCAGCCGGCTTACTTGACACTTGAGCTGACTTCTTTTTATCATCATCAAAGGAAGTCAAATCAGAACTCTCAGATTGTTTCAGCTTTTTGGTCCGCCCTGTAGCAGCTGGCTGTTTAACTGCTGCTGACGGTTTACTGCCATTCGAAGGAGCATCACCTTCATCAGATGAAATGTCAGAACTATCACTCTCTGCTAGAGCAGCTTGACCTGGTTTAGTAACCTGCTGACCTGTTTTTCCTTCCGCCTTTATGGCAGCCGTCCCCATCTCCCTTGTAGCAGGGCCGGAAGCACTGGAACTGTCTGAATCAGACGAACTGTCAACGGCTGCCGGTTTTGAGGCTGGGGTGGCGGTGCCATGACCTGGTTTACCAGATGTGGTGACAACACCTGGTTTCATCTTAGCAGCCTTTGCCGGTGGTTTTTTGGCAGAGTCCAAGTCAGAATCTGAAGAGTCAGAAGATGTTTCCATCCTGTTTGCTGGTGTGCTGGAATTTTTACCACCAACTGAGGAAGAAATGGCAGAACTGGAAACTGCCGTGTTTGGCTTCTTTGAAGCCGCAGCTGCTGCCTTTGCTGGTTTCGAATCTGACAAATAATTTGATGAACTCGAGTTGGCAGTTTTTCCAGCTGCCTGTGCTTTTGTCGCTGCACCGGGTTCCGATGTTGTATTCTTGGTAACCCTGCCAGCGGCAATGTTTGGCGGAGGCTTGGCTGCTGAATCGGAGTCAGAAGAAGTGCTAGACTCTGAGCTGGACTTGCTGGTTTTCTTCACAGAAGGTCCGACTGGTTTCTTTGACTGTGCAGCCACAGAGCTCTTCCCAACTGCAGGCATCGTCAAAGGTTTTGCAGCCGTATCCGAGTCTGACGATGACGAATCTGAGGAAGACTGTGGTTTTGCAGTTCCTGATGCTGGCGGAGATACGTTTGAAACCTGTTTGACTGCTGGCACTTTGACTGCTAGTGCTTTGCCAGCTGGTGCTGTCGGTTTAGCCATCGTTGTCACCCCATCATCATCAGAGTCTGTATCACTGCCACTTGTGATCTCAGCTGTGGCAGCATTTACTGCAGCTTTCTGTACAGTGGCCGCTGCCTTGCTTGTTGCTACCTCATCACTACTTGTACTTGAACTATCTGAAATCGCATGTCGATTCCCCTTGGTGGCTGTTGGCACAGCCATTGTGGCTTTGCTTCGTGGCTTCTTGGCAACACCAACTAGACAAACACAATTACGGCTACTGTAATTACCAGGGCCGACTGTGAAAATTAACGACTAATTAATCATGTGATCAATGGTTATATAGTTTATTATTAACAAAATTTTAATCACTGAACTTTGAATTAAAGTCACATCACAAAAACACATTACAAAGTAGAAGTAGATAAAAATGGTAAGCATTTGATAACCAATAATCACTTTCTCCAGAGAACACGACTGGATAAAACAAACACTTACACCCTACTGGTACTAATGACAATATAGACCTAATGTTCCCTCGCTCAGTGCATTAGTACACAACAAGCAGCAAAGTAATTTGGTAACACGTGGAATCATTGTCCACTCAACTCCTTGACTGCATTGCCAGATAACATGTCAGCAATTTGCAAAATTGCACATGTTTTGGCTGAGTGTTCAACCACCATATTACTTCTTTCCCTAGTGATCAGGGACACCATTCCTATATCTAACACAATGTGTCATCGAACACCTCAAGTTTACCCGTCAAATGCCATCTAAACCCATGGAACAGTTTAAGCAGAGTACACAAACGTGACATAAGACAGCCAGACAGACCATGCTAGAAAAATGTGTAGGAATAAGCATAATTGCTTGTGCGAGACCAATTCCACCTAAAATAAAATTAAATTCAAGATTCTTACTATCGCCATCTGAATCATGCTTTCGTTTCTGTGACTTGCTGCTCACTGCTGTAGCATCTCCAGTACTTTGCCTGAACAGTGAACAGAAACATGCAAGTAAAATACAGAGAATTATAAATTCAAACCCGGTTCTTTATTTCAGTGTTTTGTATCACTTGAGATGAGAGATATTTTGAATAACTAAAATGAGAGTGAAATGAGAATTCACATCTAGTAAAAATACCAGCTACAAATGAACAAAAATATTCTCAAATTCATACGGTCAAAAATATGAAGAACTGTAATAAGATATAATCATTAGAAGTGAAAAAGAAAATAAAAATTGGACTCAATTTGAAGTAATTTTAGGTGGATTTTGGGTATATACAAAAGCATGCACAGATCTCAAAAAACTGTGGGCGAGACCAGCATTGCAATCTATTAGCACAGCTGCACAACACAGAATCTGGCAAACTAATATGTGCAACTAAGGTGAGATCAAATACCAGGCCCATGTGTGGAACTACTTGTGAATTCTGTTTAACCAATAACTAGTTCATCCAGAGTTACTCAACTTCCAGCGAAGGTGCCATAAAATGAGCTTCAGAGAAATACTGGAGCAGACATCATACTTGTTGCCCCTAGCACTAAATGGTGAAAAAATCTGAAGATCTGAACAGGGGCAGCAGCGGGTGGGAGGTATAAGCCCCTCAAACCCCTCAAGCCTCCAACAAAATGCATAAATGAAGTGGGCGAGAGTGGGAATAGTGGCAGTAAATGGACAACAACAATGGACACTAACTGTGAAAACCTGGC
>Ga0209367_1001046_pt1 | contig 32301 bp, 18 predicted proteins | sample WorMetLIZISLAND2_FD_187412 | JGI IMG/M metagenome (GOLD analysis project Ga0209367, IMG submission 187412) | Marine gutless worms symbiont microbial communities from Max Planck institute for Marine Microbiology, Germany - Olavius geniculatus... ...
TCTCGCCGACGTAATCAACCGTGCCAAATTTTATCTCAATCAGATCAGGGGTTTTGATTCTGTGGGGGTCGAATTTTTGGCTTTCCCATAAGAAAGAGAAGTCGCCGTTAACACAGGGCTTGAACTACCGTTCAGCCTGTGATTGCTGCGTTGTGCACAGAAAGGCGATGCGAATGTATGAGCAGAGTTGGGACCGACGATGTCGACTGCTGTTCTGCTGCGTCAAAGAAGACCGCCATCGGGTAATATATCAATCGTAGACCTCTTCCACGATACCAATACACCGGATGGCGCATAAAATGTGGAACATGTTCTATGTAGAGTGAGCAATGGGGCATGCAGTTTCTGAAACGAATTAGCTTCATACGTTGCAGTGAAGTTTGGCTATCTTAAACACTGTGTTCGTTTGACATTTTAATCACTGTTCTCGAGTTTTGTTAAACTTGCAGAAAACGGTGTGGCAGGGAGATTGTGTATGTTCTTCTGAGTAGTAATTTTGTCTTTCGTCTTCGTTGTGCACTAAAATCTAAAACAACTAGCAAGCATTTAAAAAAACTTTTACAAGTTAATTAAAAATGCGAAAATTATGACAAAAACCCAGGTTTTTTCTAGCCATGAAACGTGCGCGAGTAAACGAGTATTTTGATACGTTTGTGTAGAACTCGTTTGCGGAGATCGCCAAACTGTTCACGGAGTTCTTCCGGGACTTGGATGTTGTACCGACGGACGTGTTCGCCGGACTCGTTCTGTTGCGAAAATATCAGAAACTGCACCGCCAGAACGTCGTCGAACAGGTCAGCGTTTCGGCCAGCCCGCAACCAGACTTTTACAAAAGGCGAGGGTATAGTTTTACTTCGAGTTACTGGGGAATTTTCGGCCCCAAATTTTGGAACAAACTTTTCGACAGAATGAGGTTTACAGGACAGGTTCTCCTCCTGCTTCTTGCCACAACGACGAATGGCTGCGTATCAGGTCGCCAGTAGGCGCTTACATCTTGCTTGGTTCTCATTGTAGGTCATACGTGCCCGCTAAAAAGATTGTTTATAACACTTAATGGTAATCAATCTCTTAGCCATGGAGCGTCACCTGCCATATGGAACCATGCAGTGTTATCTGCCACCCAACACAGGTGAACGTGCCCCGCCGTAACAGTAACCCCAGGCAGGCAGGCCGGTATTCTATTTAATTACCCCAGAGGGATGGAAGGCTGAGTTGTTGTTGGTGATTGGTTATATGCCGTGACGGTTTACCTGTCCGCAGACAGTCACCCATCCGAGTACTAACCACTGGATAGCGACTTCGTCGCGACCAGGAGGTGAACCCACGACCTCTTGATGATGCGAAAACCCTTACTGTTACGCCATCAAGCCACGTAAAACATAGTTCTAAAAACGTTGATATGTTGCAGGCCAATAACGACGTGTACGAGTTTTTGTCCGGTTCTCCGGTGACGCCGAGGACGCTGTTTGTCAACGTGTCTCGTGACGATACGATCCAAACGGTGGCACATTACATGCGCTATGCCCTGGCTGCGTACGGCTGGCCCATCTACATGATCATGAACACTACCACCGGTCTCTGTCGCATCCTACCGCGACTTCGGTCAGTCCGCTGAACGCGTTTATTCTTCCACAGAAATACAGAAACGGACAGACGTACAGGATATATGCGAATTGCGAATAGAAATGCCTTTTCCAGCCAAATCACCGAAACGTAAAAGATTCGTGTAATATCCTAAAGTTAACGTAAGTAGTTTAAATGTCATTTTTAAAACGTTTTTGAACCTTTTTGCTAACGTGTATTAGGCCTACATTTTTACAGTATAATGCTAATAAAGGTTTTTTATTTAGATTTACTTATGTGCAGTTTTAAAACGAAGTCGTACATGCAAGTCTGTTCAGTAGCATAACTACCAATGAAATTTATACCCGCTAATTACGGGTATTTTCCGTGACCAATAATGCTTTTGCGGTCTGGGCTGGGATGCTTACAAACGCTTCTTTATCTTAAAAAGCTTTATTTTTGCTTTCTGTTTTCGCCCTAGATTCTCGGCCCTTTGGCTAGCGTCGTCGTTGGCTAAAGAAGTGGGGAACAGGTAGATGCATTTTTTCGACAGATAACTGCAAATTTCTGACAGAGAAAATTTTTGGAACGTTAATTGTGCCCTTAAATCTTACAAAAATTGAAGATTTACGGCTACAAATATTTCATTTCTGCAAGGGAATTTTTAGACAAAAGGAACATTTTCCTGAGAGTCTAAAATTTACGGGAGAGGGAGGGCGAAATTTTCTCCTGCACTCCAAGCCACGACACCACTGATTTGGACCTCGGTCTTTGTGCAGGGCTATTATTAATTCTTTGTCAGAAAGCGTTGGCATCTGTGATGGTGTGATGTTGCGTTCAGCTGCTGTGGCTGTTGCTGCGGGGGTAGTCAAACGTCATCACCGCTCGATGACAATTGCTGCCGCTGTAACTTCGCCGCTCTGCGTCAACTGTCTGGTCTGCACCGGATCAACATTGTCTACGCCACCTACCACGTCGACGTACGTCCGCTACGGACGTATTCTAGCCACCGTAACGAGAACGAAAACGAAAATTATCGGTCTTCATTTTAAAAGAACGTGAAGTGGAATTTTTACGTTGAATAAAAACGAAAGCTAAATTTCCAAAATTCCCCTAGAATGGAAGATTATTAGGCGCAATTTTTGTCTGTTTGGCCAACAATTTACAGCGCAGAAGAAATTTTTTTGACATGTTGAAATTTAGGAGCCAGTTGCTACTCTTCCTACCACGATGTCACTATTTGTGCCTATAAACTATTTAATATTTAAGAATCACGTTATTGCATTTTTGCACATAGTGTTTTTGTGGAATGATTTTAATAATCGGTCAATAGTTGGTGAAAACTGTTACGACCACTACTATCTACACTGTGTCTCAAAAAACGTCACACATGGTATTGTTCATATCTTTGCTGATTATTAACCGATTTTCAAAATTCTTTCACTGGCACACTCTCTATACAATTGAAATAATGTTTTTATTAAGTATCCCATCAGACGTTAACTGCGTCGCTACACTACCTGACCAATCTGTAAGCCTAACCTCGAAACGGGATCCCGGAATACCGGGATTACGAATTTTTAAATCCCGAATCCCGGGATTGAGAGTGTAAGCCTAGCTCGGACATGCGTCGTCGCCGTGCAGTGCGCTCCCGCCCGCTAAGATAATGTCATAACTCCATTAACTCCATAACTCCCCGCATCAGAACTTCTCATAACTTCGCACACCCAGCAAAAACAATGAACAAAAATTAGTTTTCATCTTATTTTTTTATTAAATTTTTTGTTGACCACTGTGTACCGCAGTGAAACGACAGCGTGTTCTGCGTTTATGTAGATCGGCGAAACACCGTTTTACATTGCAGTCGATCACGACCGACGATCAGTTGTCATTTCTATTCGCGGCACGCTCTCTTTGCAAGTACGAGCATAATCTGTATTATTGCGTTATGACCGTAATAGGTTTAACTTATTTTCAGCACAGAACTGGTATACCATTAAGTGCCCGAAAATGTCGATATCCGTGCATTTGTGTGCTTGTTTGTTTTGCAGAATTTTAGTCCGCTTTTCTAGCACAGCATCGCGAAGCGCAAGCGACGGCAAAATTCCGCCCCTCCCGCCAGTAGGCCTAAAATATGACAAATACATCTTTGGGTGAAAGCTTGTTACACGCCCGGCTGTTAGAATGTAATAGGGTGTTTACACGATCCAGCAAACGTCCAGCTGGTTTGTCCATTATAACATATAGCAGCAAACGTTAGCACATGTACTTTGAATACATTTGCTGGAAGTTTGCTGGACGTTTGCTGGATCGCGTAAACACCCCATAAGTGTCATTGTTGTTAGGCTGCATTGCTGGTGTGCGTATTGACAGGACGTTCTGACTGATCTGAAAGCTGACGCGGAGATTTTGCCGATTGAGCCAATGAATGAGGAATGGCGTGCTCACAAGGTCTGCAACATCAGCTACAGCGAGTGTATATAAACTGGTAGTAATAATGGTCATAAAGCCCCAGCCACCAGGAGTTTTGATGTTTTTTGTATGTTCTTAGATGACCTTCTCTGCTATTGAAAATCGCACATGCACTGTACAAATCTGTTATTTCACTCATTTTTTGGCCTTATTTTTGCTGAGACTCCAACGACTTTGGGGCTTTATGTTGAAATGCATGAACCCCCGCTTTTTATGCCAATGTGCACACGTTTTGCTGTACATGTTACCAGTGGAGTCTGTGTCATATAAACCTTGGAGCACATGCTCTATCATAAAAAACAACTTAGTATGATTAATGATTTATATTATGTCAACTTTTGTTCTGGTTTGCTCTCAAACGCGTTTTTTAGACACAGAATGTTGCAAAATCGACTGCGGCTGGAGATTTATTTGCTATGATGAAAATCTGTGCATTGTGTGTGCAGGGCATGGTCCAGGCGGCGGCTTACATCAGTAAGAAGATTAAAGATGAACAGCTCCTGACACCTGCGTTCAACAGCGATCTGGTATATATTTACCATTTGTGGCAGTGGGGCAGACGGGGCCAACTGTACCTCCGGAAATTTTAACCCGTTCGAATTTTTTTGTCCACAAAATGTTGCTTTCAACAGTGCAAAATCTAATGATAATGTCCATCATTTTGGAAAATTTAGGGGCAAAATTGACATTTTTTGAACACTGTGTTTTCTTCATCGGAAATTCGCAGCTGTCTTTAAGAAAATTGCAAAAAATTGTTTTCGATTGTAAGCTTCTATACGATGTTGGGCGTAAACCAGTATGAGTATAAGTTTAGTCGTGGTTGATTTACAAGTAATTTTGTGTGTTTTATTACACACGTTGCATTTACGATCAAACGGTCGGAGGTCGACTTCTGGTCAGGTTGCTGTAAAGTCGTTACTACTGGGATGGGTGACTGTTTGCGGACAGGTGAGCTATCTTGGTATATAACCAACCACTAAGTTCAACTCAGCTTTTTATGATCCCTTTGAGTTAGTTAACTTGTTAAATCGCTTGTTTGGCTGGGGTTAAGGCGGGGTGCGTTTACCTGTGTCAGGTGGCGGGGAACACTATGAGTATGTGATCCCATATGGCATGTGACGCTCCGCAGCTTTGAGATGGGTTACCGTTAGAAGCTAGTAAAATCCGGTAGGCTACTTCGCTATAGTGCTTCTTAGTTCTGACATGAGTTACGCTTGTGACCAGAAGCGCTTTACAATTTCGGAAGTGGCAGCTGATTGGCATGAGCTAATGACACCGTGTGACATTCAATCGTTGCCCCCGTCAGCGAACAATTGGATCCGCGGTTTGCTACTACTTATTTCCGATAATTTCCCATCCCACCGAGGGTAGGAGGCTGAGTTGATAACGTTTAACCTTCATATGGCGCATTGATCCTGTGTAGGAGCGGGGATCACGTGACTATGACGTAGTAGTGGTGGGACATTCACTGGGCGCAGGCACGGCCGCTATACTCGCCATATTGCTACGACAAGACTATCCCACACTGCACTGCTACTCTTACTCGCCACCTGGCGGACTGCTCAGGTAAAGCCTAAGAAAATTTCTGTACTTCTGGTTGCCGTCCATCCCTAAAAAAGTCTTGCATCCCTAAAATTTTAGTAAATCATGCTGAAAAATATTGTTGCAGTTTTTAGTTTGTTTTCAAAGTTGTACTAAAAAGAACCGTTTGCATCTGGTCTGTTATGCTGCAGTATCTTTAGCCTACATTAGTTTTCATGAGTAGGCTTACTATGTAGTGTGTCAGCTGGTTTTATGAGATGAGCTGTGTAATATTACATGACATGTCATGATGTAAAACTACAAATTAAAAAAAAATTCTAGCATTTTGTCTCTTCTTTTTTGCCATTTGCAACCTGAAGTACGGGAATTTTTGTAGGCATTGCTACTGTGTTACTGTGTTAGTGCTTCATTTGTAACAACGTTTCATTTTATTCGTAAGTCTAATACCAATAACACATTATTAACTTTGACTGCCGTGTTGTCTGCAGTGCACAAGCTCGAAGTGGAGTAGGCCTATTGCAAAAAGTACCAGTATTGCAATACTGTTGCTATAGTTACTGGAAAAGGAGCATTGCAATTACCAGTATTGCAATACTTTTTTCACCACGTTTAGCTATTGCTATTGCTATACATTTTGCTAGTATTGTTAATAATTGTGCTAGTGGCTTCTAGCCTTTTGCTGTTTGCAGTGAGGAATGCGTAGAAGAAACCAAATCCTTCATCACTTCGGTGGTCGTCGGCAAAGATGTTGTGCCAAGGTATGCGAGTTTTCTTACACGTTTTTGGTGTTTTAGTGTTTAGTGTGCCTCTTTGATTCTCACCGTTTGTGACACAAAAGAACAAAAGTGGTGTGAGTGTTACCAAGATAAGATTGATCTGTGTGCCAGTTTTAAGTTCAAGATGTTGAAGGTTAGTCTTGGGGCTATGCAGCGTTGTACATAGTTAGGCGGACGGACGGCCGCGTAATATGTCAGCACTTACCATTATGCTTTTCTAGTTATCATTCAGCGTTTTCGTGAGTCAAAAAAAAGATCATCGAAATTTTTGTTGTTTCGTCGCCAAATATTGGCCGACTATCGTTATTGTTGCTGACAATTTTATACAAAAAACTTGCTAAAGATGTCATTAGACCTACTCCTGAGACTCATATTTACACTATGTCGTAAATATAAGGATCATAAAACTCAATAAAGAGTCCAATTTGTTTGCACAAAAGTTAATTTAAACAAACATTTTAAACAGTCCAAGTCATGACTATTATTGTCACAGTTACGACGTGGCAGCAAGCGTATCATATAAGTGTTCAGTATGTCACAAATTGTCCATTTTAACCTGTACAGTACACAAAGACAGCGCACGCTATTAGGCATATTCTGGCATTTTATATTTCGCAAGGTAGTGTAGGAACATGATTTAGGTGTGGTACGATTTTTTTCTGCGTAATCGGATGCCTTATTTTTTCGTTTTTTTATATGTTTTTGTTCTGCACTTTATGCGTAGTATAGAAGCCTACCTCATTGCTCGTCAGTGTTGTCTGTTTCTAAGTCTGGTTTTCTCTACAGCGAAGTATCGTTCGTGTGTTTTGATGTTTGGGTGCAACTTGCGTAGGATCGGTCTGAGTCAGTTTGAAGTGCTTCGTCAAGATCTCATTAACGCCGTCAAGAAATGCACGCAACCGAAGGTACGAACAGTTTGCCTCATTGTGGTTGTAGACCCTGCACATTTTACGTTTGCACTTCTGCTTGCGTGCAAACTACACATTCGCAACAGATTACTTTAACGTGACCATGTAGACTGTAGTTCTTCTTAAACTTTGTCATGAAAAAATGAAATTAGATGGTTATTGTCTGTGCCACGTTGCCGATCTGCCCAACCGACAGACATTATGCTCTGTTGGCACCAATCGTCTGCTCGTGCTATCTGTCAGACTTTCAACAGTCAGTAATCAACCAGGCTTTTATGGTTGATGGACCCCTAGTCTGGAACACCTTGCCGGAGGACCTAACAACATCTCAGTCACTCTCAAGTTTTCAACCTTCTGTTAACACCTGAAACCTGGCTTTTCAGAAAGTCATTGGCCTACTTATTAGGCTACTTGGACAGTGGTAAACGTAACTACAAAACTTGGTGACTGGCTGTCCAGTGACTGTCCACTTCGTAGACCTCAGGAGCTAGTTGATGGAATGGCAATCTGTGGTGGGGTGTTTACACGATCCAGCAAACGTCCAGCAAACTTTCAGCAAATGTATTCAAAATACACGTGCTAATGGCGGACGTTTGTTGGATCGCGTAAACACCTATGAAGCTACGGCCGAAGTCGTCAGTCGCTCGGCTGTCGCTATTCCGACAGCCGCCGTGTCCCGTCGAGTAGCGACTGTCGGAATAGAGCCCAAAAAGTAAGGTCAAGTTTTTTTGAAGTCAGAATCAGATCTAATCTCGACCAATGGCGTCTGAGGATATGTTTGCCGTCGACGTTGTGGATTGTTTCAGTGGAACGTGATTGGCCGAAGCGTCATGTGCTGCGGTTGTCGTGGCGACGATGACGTCACGACGTCGCAGTCGACCAGTGATGCGTCGGATCTGATCGTGCGTGGCGAGAACGAGGCTAGCAGCAGTTTCGTTCATCCTCGTGACTCGCAGATCGCACTGTCGAAACACACACCTCTCTTCCTCCCCGGGAACATCATCCACGTGGTGCGGAACCATCCGCCCGAGTGAGCAGACTCTTTAGCATCATCATCACCATCAGTAATAATATAATAATTAAGTCAATCACGGCGCTTAAAAGCAGAAGTCACTAGACGCCGCAGCCTCAGTGAAACAAATAAGTCTGTAGTTGTGTTTTGCATTGTTCGTAGTTTTATGCAGATCGCAGCTCAGCCGGCAAACAGTTCTACACGGTGTTTCATAAAAGGCATTTTTTTTGTTTCTTTTATAACTCAGCCGAATGATCAGTTTACATGAAATTTTTACCAGCTGTAGCTGAAGAAATACTAATTCAAAATATTTTAACAAAATTTGGCTGTTAATTGAATATTTTTTACTAGTCGTGATGTAATGCTGACGTCATGATTGTCGTGAGTACAAGTTTGCTTGTCTCAACTGGTGCTGTCAGTTGCTACCGTGCTTTAATGGTGAAGTTTATTTGGTTTACTGATGAAAACTTTCCATTATGTCAGCACCTTACAACATGGGGCATGAAATCAGGCGTCCGCGATCCAAAAACTCAACGATCTCACAAGCGGTGTGTGCTGGTGCACTGTCCTGCATGGAAGGTGTAAAAGTCAGACTATCTCCACAAGTGCATAAAAAGTGATTGTTTTAGTAACCACTTGATTGCGACTTAACCGGCAGTCGAACCCATAACCTGTTTTGATCTGTCAGATAGTTAACTCCAACAGCCTGCCGTTACGCCACCAGAAGGGCGTGTCATAGGATCGTCGTAAGCTCCTTTCATCGGGGTCCGCGGCAGTGCCCCGGTCGAAAACCAGTTTTAGTATCTGCTGCGTAGAAATTTGGTATTTTTGTGACACTTGAAATCTCGCAGATGCTTTTTTTTGTGTGTAGTTCGTGTTGCGGCGCGGTGGAGCCAACGTACGAGGCTATATGGGCGGACAAGAACGACTTCAACGAGGTGCTCATCTCACCGACGATGATCAACGACCACTGGCCTGACAACGTGCTCGACGCCCTCGAGAAGGTCAGATTATGCCCAGACTCCACGCGCTTCAATTTGTTACAGATTTGTTGTACAACGTGCTGTGCGACAATATATGTAGACCTATACAATAAATTTACGGCCAGTTGATACTTTGTGCAATGCTTAGTTTGTAGAAAAAAGTGCCGCTAATATCAGTCGAAAGCCACGGAGCGCTCAGAAGTGGTGCATTTTAAAGCATCAATTAAGGAGGAGGGAAATAAAAGGGTCATCTTTTTCCCCTGCCGACTATAGAAGGGGCATCGTGGGAGTGTTGTAAGAACCCGGGGCGTGTTGCAGAGCCCTAGCCGAAAACGAGTTTTGGTGCATTTTGAGCTTGACAGCGCATTTGGTGCGTAGAAATTTAAGTATTTTTGTGACATTCTGAATCTAGCAAATGCCCAGCGTACCGTACTGCCAGTTAAGCGAACCACCTCTAAAATAACTGCTGGTACGCCGTGTCTGACGGTATTAGCACAAGCTTAACCTCTGCAGCAAATAAACAGCACAGCAAGTTGTACTACAAGTCTGCATTACAAGTCGAAGACCTACAACAAATCCACGACTGATGGAAACAAGTGGAGTCCGGGTCTAAAAAGCCCAATTCACGGTTTTCACACCGCCGACGCGTCGCAACAAGACCATTTCGTTCCAGTCGTCGGCGCCGCGCAGTGTGAATCGAGTTGCTGACGAGCCCGCGACCGCTGACAACGAGTTTAGTTAAACAAATTGAACGCTGCAGAACAGCACCGCGCTGCTCGGCGTACAGGAGCCTTGCGATCGCTTCTACGCTGTGGTTATCATTTCTGTCAATGTGTTGATCAGTATAAATAGGTTTCTCGTATGCGAGGCCAGTTTAGAAATTCTTGATTGGTTGATTGTTCGATCGCCTGATGTTACTGGCACGTGATAAGATGTACGTAGATGATTGTGTGAGTGTATGTATGTTCTTCTAGGTGTTGGAACACGTCGGACGTCGAGATCGTCGTCGTCAGCATCCTGACGCTGCTCTCTCTACCTTGCCCTCTACTGGCTCAGCCGCCAGCAACGCCGACGCTAACGCCTTAGAGACTAACGGCTTAGCCGCAACTGACGCCGGCGCTACTGGCTCAGTCGCTGTCAACATCGACACTGACAACAGCTGCTTAGCCGCCGTTAACGGCTCAGAGCCGCTACTGGCTCAACCGCCGTCGGTTTAAATACCGATGACTCATAGCCGCGACCAACTGTAATCCTAACGTCTTATCCGTTATACTGGCTCAGTCGCCGTCAACAGAGACACTAGCAACAGCTTAGCTGCCATTAAGAGAGACACTGATGGCTCATAGTGTAACAGCTTAGCCGCAACTGACGCTGGCGCTACTGGCTCAGCCGCTAGCAAACCGACGGCGTGCGTTATTGACTTTGACGTCGACGTCGTTCAGCAGTCAACGCCAGCAGCTGGTCCCCTGGCGCCCGTCGACCTGCAGTCACGTGACGCGTTTGGTACTCTGGAGCTGGACGTGGACTATGACGTGTCGGTGACGACGACCACGCTGGTACGTGACTCAACGCTCGACTCCGTCCAGTCTTCGTCTTGCTGCGCTCAGCCGCCGGACTTGCTGCTAGTCGACCCGACACCGGACGCGCGCTGTAGCCGTGTGCAAGTCGTCAGCGCTGCCGTTGACGTGGAACACTCGAACAACTTCACCTGCGGCTCAGACCGTCCCCGTGACGCTCGCGACGTCGCGGTCAGTGACGTCACACCGGAAGCAGAAGTAGTTGTTGATCAGGCGCGGTCGTCGGCGTGCGCTGTAAGCGTGATGAATGGAGGAGCACGTCAGTACCTGTACGATGACATTGCGGGTCATTACTCGCCGGCCGGGCGCGGATACCCGCACGGCTTTCACCACCCCCAGCATACATCACCCGTGACCCTGCCGCTCAGACACCGACCACCTGTCGTGGCCAGACTAGCAGCCCACTGTGCCCATGATGACGATGATGATGTTGATGATGTTATTCCTCAGCATGATGATGTCATTCTCGACCTCTGACACAGCCGCCTATAACCATTAATGCCGGATTTAAGCTTAGTTTCCATTAAAATGTTTAAAGCTTTAAAAGGCGTAGCTCTTTATGGGAAACCCATCTTAAAGCTACGGAGCGTCACCTGCTAAATGGGATCACACAGCATTCACTGTGACCCGACACAGGTAAAAGCGCCCCGCCTCAACCTTAGCCAGGCAGGCCGATACTCGATTTTCCTATCCCGGAGGGATGGAAGGCTGCGTTTCATCTGTCGCAACGCACGGAACGCGAGGCGCTTGCATACTTTATACTAACGCAACTTCCGCAGACGACGACGCAGCGAATGCGAGAAAATACGCAACAAAAGCAACGGACGCAACGGGCGCAAACGACGCAGCGGCCGAAGCGCAAGGATAGAACCGGCGTCTATTCCTGCGTTGTGTCCGTTGCGTGCGTTGTGTTTTGTGCATTGCAGTGGGTGGAAATTGAGCTTCGGGCATGGGTCAGCAGGACCCATGGGCCTCGGCACACATACTTTCAGGTACGGTGGGTCGCCTAAACTGGCGTATCCTCACAACGCGTAAAAAAGATTTTCTTCTTTCGACTCCTGTTTTCCGAAGGCTGAGATTATGTGCCGTATATCGCGGCTAAACTGCTCTCAGAAACTAATGATCTCAAGCATATGGACAGATAAGTAATAAGCTAGAAGCTGTCTTTTTATGAAGAGATGCACCTCACCATTGTCTTGTATATCACTGGTTAACTAGTATTGTCGGGAATTAGGACTAGCATTTAGCAATGGGGCTTAAAACTGTCACTTTTCGTTTCGCGTTCAAGCGGAATATGTATATTGTACTGCATTTTTGGAAACGAAAACGCATTTTAGTCGTATAAAATATACGCAAACGTTTAGTTCCCGAAAAGATGGCAAAAGCAGTATAGAAAGATAAATATTCGTTATGCGTAGCTGTGTTATAGTTTTCGTTCGGAGAAAGTTACTTGCCGCAAATGGAAGGCTGAGATAGTTCATTTCTAACAATGTACACGGTTATGCAGATGGCGCAGTCGAGCAGTGTTGGAAACGATTAGGTTTGATCGACAGTGAAGCGTTCGTGATGAGTTTAAAGTGACTATTCTTCACAGCAGTGATCGACACTGATCGTTTTAATTCGTTTCCGATTCTCGTTCTGCGTAAAGCGTCTATGTTCACTTTCAGTGCCACCAGATGTGTATAACCCACCACGTGATCCTAAAACATGATCACTGTTTCTGTCTAGTATTTTCAAGCTTCTTTGCTAGTGCAGACCTGCGTATGGCTTTTCTGTCAGCGTTGTTACCTTGTTCAACGGAGTGCCAATTTGCATATTGACGCATGCTATACAATAGCCTGTCGCTGGACTCTTCGTATGAACTGTTTGATTAACCGCGCTAACCGCAATAATGTGCCAACTGCGTATACATTTTAACGTGTAAACTGTGTATCGTATATTTTAACGTGGTGTAATATAGCGGTATTATTACGACATCGAAATAGTAAAACTTGCTTACTTACTTTATTGCATACAGCCATAGGCCTACATGACCTAGCACACTAACACCAGCGTGTGCTTGTTACAGGGCTGGAAGATTGAGACATGGACGCTGGCTGTTGTGATAAGTGTGAAGCTACATGTACGCACGATAGGCGTCTGTGGATATGAATATATCCATGGATATCCACAGAAAATCTGTGGATATGGATATGGATGGAAAATTTCATATCCTCGGCAAGCCTGACAATTATAACAGTATTAATTTTTCGATACAATGTAAAAGAAATTAATGAAAAAAACCTTAAAACATAGTCTGGACTTTTGCTGTTTTTTAGGTTACAAAGAACGTAAAAATCTAGCTAGTTTTTTTCAGACCACTCATTAGCCCGTGCTGAAAACACGCTGCAACGATTTCTACATGTAGACATTTCATTGCCATGGTTGCTACAAAACTTTGCGTTGATCGCTTGACTGCGTCTATTGCACTATCTAACTGTCGCGTTTCAGCGCGTACTAAGGTGTGTACAAAGCAACAGAAATGAACTAGACTGAACCGCCAGTTCGTTTGCTTTTTACCCGCGACAGCTAGCATGGCTATAGCGCGTATTAGCTACGGTAATTCTGTCCGTCTGTTTGTCTGTCCGTCTGTCCATATGTCACGACCCGGTACCGATTCAAGCCCAGGTGAGACAGAAAGTTCGGGTTTTTATCCTATGATAGCCTAGAGTCTCTAGTATTTCGTAACAAAATTTCATGTCGCTGGGTTAGTTAGTTAGTTAGTTTGTCAGTTAGTTAGGACATTTGAGGGCGTCTGTTCAAAATCACAGACGCCGCAGCTCAAGTTCAAGGAGGCCTGCGAACCCGGGTGTCAAAGATGGGTACCCCCTAAAAAGTGGTGATTTTTGCGCTATTCGCTTGTTTAGCGCGAAAACGCTTGCAGATAGGCACAAACGTGCTGCGTATCATAACAAGCACTAGTGACGTACTTTTTGGTGGTATCAACATCGATAATTTTGAATGACCTTGAATTCCCCAAATAGGCGTTTTTAGTGATTTTTTGCGATTTTCGGCTGCAGAAGAGTGGATTGAGACAAAATAGATGGACATAGACCAAGACAACTTGCGAACATGAACTGCTATAGGCTCTCGCGCGTCTCATGAGCATTAGTGCAGATTTCTTCTTACAATCCGTGCAACCCAACTGAACTAGCATTTCAATTCAGTTCAATTTTGTCGCTTTGTACACACCTTTATTGTGCGGCCGTCTTGAGAGGGCGCAGTACGATTCTTCAGCATGACATCCGTCTGTCCCGTCCGGGATTCGAACTCGAAACAAAAAAACGTGAAAACCGAAGTTGGCGTGAACGTTTTCCAGGACAGGAATAATCGGCGTGCTGTTCTTAACTCAGTCAAACGGTCACGGGATTTTGGGGGTTATGACTCTGCAGTGAGCGTACGTCGTACGAGTGCGTTGCTGTGCGGACGGCCGCACATTATGCCGACATTTTGTTTGTGGGTATGTCAGTGACTTAATACTCGTTCAGTATTGTGACTGTATTTTTTCTTTGATACCGTTATTTTACGTCGGTGTATTATATATTTTGCTGTAAACATATACAACGTACATTGTTTTTACGCGCGAAAGCAGAATGGTTCGTGCGTCTTAGCCATCGTCTGGGCGTCTGTCTGTCCGTCTGTCTGGCTGTCCGTCTGTCACACTCGTGATCTGTATCAAAACGGTGCAAGCTAGCATCACGAAATCTTCACTGTGGGCTGCCCCAAGGTCTCTAGTTTATCGTGACAAAATTTCGTGCCACTGGGTGCAGGGTTCCCCTTGAACGAGGGCGTCAAAGAGAGGTACCTCCCTAAAAAGACGTCATTTTGTCGTTATTGACTCGAATAATGTAAAAACGTTTGCAAATAGGTACATACATGCTGCTTATCACAACAAGCACTGGTGACTGGCTTTTTGGATTTATCAACATCGATGACCTTGAACCACCATGAACCCCTCAAACAGAGGTTTTTAGTGAATTTTTCGCAATTTTTGGATGCAGCACACATTTCAACACTGAATTGCGACGAAATGGCTGGAAATAGACCAAGACAACCTGCGTATGAAATTTTCAGCATTTAACGTAGACTTTAGCAGTTCAAGTCCCGACCCCCTTGGTTCATGGAGCCCGGCGCAGGCTGGCGTCAAAGACGGCTACCCCTCCTAAAAAGTAGTTATTTTACCGCAATTATCTGGTGTAGCGTGAAAACGATTGCCAGTAGGTACAGACATGCTGTTTATTACTAATTTTTGCGATCTTCTGCTGCAGCACAAAATCCAAGAATGAACTGCGACGAAAAGGCTGGAGACAGACTGACAGTTTGCGAAAAGGAACTGCTATAGGCTTTCGCGCGTCTCGTGAGCATTAGCTCAAATTTCTTGTTTTTTTTATGTTCCCTGATCTGAGTTATTACGTGTGCGCGTGTATATTATATTGTTGTTAATTTTTGTATAGGTATAAATGAAGAAAATCTGACTACTATCGATGGTGTTTCTGGTACTCGGAGTCAACAGTTCGTGTTCAATATGTCTGCTCTGAGCAGGCACACACGCGCTTTGAACATTGTGACATCACTTCAAATGACGTCAGAGCATTGAGAAAAATAAGTTGGCTAAAAGAAAATTCATCGAATTTTCATATCATAGTGTAGCACGGTTGTGCGTAACACTTGTAAGGACGACTATCAAAGTCAATGGGAAACTCTAGATTTTTGGCACCTGTAGTCCACAAACCCCTGAATCAATCGACTTGAAATTTGACTTGGATGATTACGTCGGCCATGTGACCCTACCTGCCAAAAATGGTAGAAATCGGCCCAGCGGGGTTAAGAGGTGAAAGGGCTAAGCGGTGAAATATAATGTTCAAAAATGGGTTTTTATTTCTTTTTATACTTTTCTTGCCAAGCCCTAGAGAACACATTTTTGGGAGTATCGCCGTATTTTTGCACTGGATGACGTGTTTCGGTGGGGATTGATTTCCTATGGGGTCTCAAGATTCATTTTTTAATATTTTCCCTTCTAAGCCCCAATAACCACAAACTTTTGGTCCATTTTAGGACTTAGAAAAAATACCACTGAAACTGCTTAACAATGGAGATGTTCATCTACAAAATCGTTATCGTAGCCCAACCAAAGTGGCATAGTGAATAGGCAATGTGGCCGCGGGAATTTTAAATATGCGGTTATGTTGGACGGGACGCCCTGCCTACAGGTCACGTGACACGGCGCATGCGCAGTGAACTTTTGGCCTTTAACATGGGCAAATACAGGTTTGAGGCTTTATATCTCCTTAACGGTGCAAGTTAGACGCATGGTTACAATGAACCATCAATAGGAAACCAAATATGCCGAGTCGAATGGTCACGTGACCGATGACGTCACGTGACCCCAAAAGGTCAAGGTTGTGACCCCATTATCTTTGAGGTGCCATATCTCCGTAACGGTGCAAGATAGATGCATGGTCACAATGGACCACCCATTGGAAGTCGCCCACTGCTAGTCGAATGGTCACGTGATTGGGTTGGGTCACATTATTGCTTTTAACTCACAATTAAATTTGCTAATACAACAGCAAATATTAAATATAAAAAACTTACCAGTTTACACGGGGCTACCAAGTCACACATCCAAACAGCAGAAATCATTTTACTAGGACACAGAGTGATAGAACGACGAACTGGCTGCCCTTATCTTGTAAGTGCAAATCTAACTTTAGGCTATATTAATTACTACGCAGCCGTCCCAATAAGCCGCCTTGCTGGTTTTGCTTGTCTGTCCATTTATTTCTTTCATACGGGCTATACTAACTAGAAAACAAAACAGCGTAAAAATCCAAAATGGCGTAAATTCCTTTGGGGAGGAGTACTAGGTGTAGCGTGCGCTAATTTTCTGCTTTAAAGATCAAGGCCATTGGACGTCAATAGCCTACAAAATACGCATATCTGGAGCACAGTAAATTATTTTGGGCTGGCAGATCGCGGTCCGCTGAGCAGTTGTTTCACTTGCTGTTTGCTAGATAGGCATAGAGGATTGTCAGTCGCTAGTAAGCACACACGCGCGGAAGGAATAAGACTAGCCTTTCTATAGGTAGGCAGGCCTATAATACGCTGGCTCATCCCAGTCATAAATCATAACAAACAGTCTTTGCCGCGTGGCCAGGCGCTTATATAGCAATCTAGCCGTCGTAGGCTTGCAGCACTGCACAGATGTCACCGTATCCACCGTTTCGGTCTACCTGCTGCAGAGAGGCACGGACCGATTAGTTGCTTAAACGTTACGCGAAACAGTCGAACGTGCTTTACAACCGTAAAGGTAAAAAAGGATAAAGGCCAACACTTGCTATAGCACTTCTTACCGTTGCTCAGAAGTGCTTTACAATCTCAGAAGTGACAGCTGATCAGCATGAGCTAATGATACCGCAGCGCAGTAAGCGGCCGTCCGTTGCCCGCGTTAACGAACAATTGGACCCGCGGTTTGCATCTAGCAGACATACCACCGCCCCAATCAGCCACACTAGGACTTCACCCCGTAGCCCGTAGACCACTACTCATTTCCCGTCCCACGGAGGGTAGGAGGCTGAGTTGGCCTGAGCACACAGTAGGCTAGCAACTTGCTCAAGGTTGCTTGCAAATGACCGCAGTGAGAATCGAACCGCAACCTGAAAGTTACGAGTCGACACTAACCACTAGACACTTGCACCTACCGTGTGACTGCCAGTCGGAAACTGAGAAGTGTGCTGCGTCATGCTGTCTGTCATTGCCAGCTCCGTGTTCCTCTACAACATGAACGCTGCAGCTCTTGTCATGAGGATACGGAGTCACGGACCCAGTTCGGGAATCAGGCCTCCTCTGTCTACGGTCCAATTAGGCCTATCTGGAATCGAATTCCTCTTCACATTAGAAACTTTTTTTCTGCTCCAGCCTTTCGCAAAAGAATTAAAAGTTATGATTAGCCTATAATGTTTATTATTTTAGCCATGATTTATAAATGATTGACTGATTGGCATGCAACTCCAGACAGTCATCGTCATGCACTATTAAGTTCAGTGCTGCAGTGCAAATAGGGCACTATAACATTTAGGCTTACGATTATGGCGATGACCATGATTGTCTTTACTTTGGTTTATTTTAGAGAGTATTGTAAAATAACTTAAAAAACGCTATTTGAGAGTTAGTCGCAATTTCTTCTGCGTGGTTGTAAGGAAATGCACTTATGTCTTATAAATGCAACTTTTAACGTTTATACGTTCAACTCTAGTCTTCTCTACTTTATTGCAGTCGCGCTGCCACGCAATCGGGCATATACGTGGCCTCACCGGCTGCGGTATTGGTTTAGGCCTACACTAGGCTATCGACGTGAAATTTCAGTCTACAGCTTAGACCTGTTGTAGGCTATCCCGTTAGTCATGAAGATTGAAGAAGGACTCGGGCAATTGGTGTCTGTGCTTATAGTTCTATGTACGTATATTTCTACACAATAATTAAAGTAGGCTACGGTATTTTTTCGCCTATAGGCGTCTGCACATTTTTCTTCCTTGTTTCGGGCACAAACAGTATGAGCTAATGGGCTATTATGAGAAATCAGTGTATTGTAGGCTATGTAGAATGTTTATATTCCTAGTATTCAGTTAAAAAACCCAGATACCTCTTGACTGATAACACTAGTAAGTAATAACTTGACTAAGCGAACCTCAGCGCCATCGTCCGAAGGCGAAAACATTTCTGCAACATATTCAGACGCTGTACAGTTTGACGTGTTTCACTATTTCTTTTATTGTTTTGTTTGTTTAGACTTGTCTGCTGTAATCAGTCTTGTCCGAGGTAAATATTTGTTCTCATCCATTCTGTGTCTAACTACTGGTTGAGCAAAAAAGTAATCTCCTATTTCTTATTTGCGTAGCAACGTCTGGGAATTTTGATGCAAAATTTTACACGTTTATGACCTAGGCTACTCGTAATCACACAAAATTGTCAAAAACATTTTATTATTTATAACTATCTTTAACAACTTATAACTAGCATAACGTATCATAACATTATCTATAACTGGCAATAACAAAGTTATTGGATTTATTTTTATTTCTGCAACCGCATCGCCATTCCTTATTCCTTACGTTCACGTGCAGCACAAATGCACAATGCATGCAGAACGAAAGACGCACCAGGTTTGAGCTGCAGAAAAAACACTGTCATTCGAACAACATAATAAACATTTTGCCAATCACTGTGAGTATTCGAAGTGTCCAGTTCCGACCTTCGCACGTGCATTTAATTTCTTAATGAAGTTTAAATAGCTTTGTTGATTGCAAATTGTAACGGATCAGCTGCTGCGCCTGTTTGAGTTCAGTGACGGATTTTGTTTCGGGGCGACTAAAAATGCAAGTACAGATTTGCAGGGGTAGATAACGTTGGTGTGACAAGGGAAACTGCCAATCCATGGAATAAGTATGACAAACAAAAATAACACTGCACAAGTCGTGAACCAAACACGAGAGAGAAGGTGTTAAAATACAGTTACACAACATGTATAGCCAAAGGAAGAGGATATAAATACGCCATAGAGAACAATCTGTACAGCCAGTACTGCATGAAAAATAGTAAAAGATATGTCAAATGTGACATGTGCGACGCCACCGGTTACATTGAATACAATACATTTGTTGAAGTGAGACAGAACACACGACATCAGAACGTGGCTGAAGAAATCCAGCTTCTCCAATTGTTAAACAGTTGTAGTTCTTCGTCGTTGATCTCATTCACTGATGGGGTGTTTACACGATCTAGCAAACGTTTAGCATTAGCACGTGTATTTTGAATACATTTGCTGGAAGTTTGCTGGACGTTTGCTGGATCGTGTAAACACCCCATGACTGAACTTCTCTATAACTCGGACACTACAAATGACTGTGCAGGTCTACCGGTAGGCTACTCTTTAGTCTTAGTTATTGATCTTCATATAAACTGTTTTTGGCGATGTGTGAATTTGTACTGCGTTATGGTTTTATTATTAGACATGCAAAAAATTGCAGATTTTGTTTATTTTTTTACTTCTGTTTAACAAGCACTTAATAGATTTTATTTTAATTTCCACGAAAAATATTAACATACATGTACTTGCATTTTCGGTACTTGCATTTTCCAGTACTTGCATTTTCAGCGCCCCTTCGCTTCAATTAAAAAACTGTTAAACAAATACAATTACGGATTTAAAGTTAAGACTCTACGAATATTATTTATAAAGTTTTTGTCACCTTGAAGTAATATGCAACAAAACTGACCTAGTTGTTTTCGATACGCGTTACTTATAACAGTTGCCAAGTTTGTTTTTAAATGTACAAAATCACGATGTTGTCTTACAAAACATTTGTAACTTTGCAGCAGTCGTTTAGCCATTTTAGTATGTGAAAACAGGTTATAAGTGTGTAAAATTTTGTTTTACAATTTCGATTCGTTACTCAGAAAATGGCAAACGACTTTAGGGGATTACATTTTAGTGCATCCTGTACAGTTAAAATTGCAGTATTGGTGTCAAAATTGTTAAAATCAAAACAGTCAGAACATAGGTGTATCTAGCAACCGTAATACCCCGTTTACACGACCGAGCAAACATCGAGCAAACGTCAAGCAAATGTATTCAAAATACACGTACTATTTGCTCGACGTCTGCTCGACGTTTGCTAGCACTCATCCAGCTAGCTCGACGAGCTATGGTAATTAGCATGCTAATTAGGAGGGCGGGCAGGTTGTAATTGGAAGGCTTATATAACACGTGATTAGCTGTGGGCTAAGCCTAGGCCTACATTTAAGCCAGGGACGGGATTCCACCAGGTTTGCTTGATGTTTGCTTGATGTTTGCTCGATCGTGTAAACGGGGTATAAACAACAACTACAACTATTACAGTGCTATACAGGGTGCGACAAAAAAGTAGCCCCCTAAGGTTTTTCGCTGTTTTTTCTGCAACCGTTTAGAGTTTTAATTTGAAATTCTACAGTGTTATTTTTCAAAACTTTCTACATCTAACTGCCAAGTAAAGTAGGATTCTGTTAAAAAACGACGAAGTTATAGACTTTTTAACATGACCGCCTACTGACTTTTTAGCATTAAAAATGTTCAAGCTACTACACCAATGCAATAACATCGTTGAAACAGTTAACTAATGATTAAATGCCAGAATTTCATTGTCAATGTGAATGTTCGAAGTGTCCATCACCAGCTCCAAGCTACAATACAAGCCTTCAGTCGCCTTACTTGATAAAGTCTTTTACAGCCTTGTTGATCGGTCCTTGTGCAGGTTGCCCCAGATAGCCTGAAGCGCTTCCTTGACATCGGCGATTGTTTTCGGCTTTGTTTTAAACTTGGAGCAAGCTTCCAACATTGCACACCAGACGCGATAGTCCATGAGGTTTATATTGGGCAAATTTGGAGGCCACTGGTCCTTTGTGTTGAAATCTGGAAAGTTGGCCCGCAGCCCGTTCCGTGGGCTGCGCGCTGTGTGTGCTGGTTCGCCGTACTGCTGGAAGATGAACCCGGTGGGCAGCCGGTGATTGCTTTAAAAGAACGATAATTAAGTGATAATTTATAAACAAAATAAATTACTGTTTATCAAAACGTCACTTTGACGTCATCGGCAGTAGCGTGGTAACCGGATTTTAAAAATTAAATATCATTTAAGCTTAAACATTTTTAATGCTAAAAAAATCGGTAGGCGGTCATGTTTAAAAGTTTATAATTTCGTCGTTTTTTTGAAGAAAATCACACTTTACTTGGCAGTTAAATGTTACAGTTTTAATTAAATAAAGGTATAAAATTTTACGTGAAAATCCCAAACGGTTGCTGAGAAAATAGCTAAAAACTTTAGGGGGCTACTTTTTTCCGCACCCTGTATACTGTTGCTGCGCTATGTGGTATTTGTGTACAAAAACTGTTTCGCAGTACTTAACGTAGTGACAGAAAGGGACAAAGGAGAACTGTCCTTCATTAATTTTTTATAAAAACTTTTAACTACAAAATTTGAAGCAGGAAGTGTCCACTTTTATGCTGTACTTTCGGACACCTATTATACAGGCAGTAAGCTTATCGCTTTTGTCGGAAACTGGCAGCTCTCTGTCTCCCCAATTTTTTCAACTCACGACGCCTTTGGTGTTTAAGTGTTGCATGTTTAATAACAGGACAAGGACAAGACACGCCAGCTGAGACGGGAGAGATTTCGCCCGAAGCTAACGGTATATATATATACTGCTGCGTGTAATACCAATAGACTTCCTACCCGTTGTCGAATATCCGGATCCGCCAAAATTTTTACCAATTTTTAATTCGACTAGAAAGTCTAAGTACCATACAGCGAAAAACCAATAAGGCGCGGAACCACTTTGTTTCACGCTTTGCGACTTTAGAAATATTTTTTGAGATCGGCGCTTAATATTGCACAAATTAAAGCCTGGTCGTACTTTATTTGAATCAAGTTTAAAAAATAAAGTTGCTTTATGTAGCAAATGATTATAACCATTATATGTAGAAGGTAGTCGTTTCTAAACCGGTCCTATTGCTCGATTTGTGCCAGACCGTGCGGCAATATGCTTTACCGTTTATGCGTAACTCGGTACATTATGATCAAGGCTGGAAATGAGTAAGTTTTTAAAGACATTTTTTCAGGTTTTAAGTTATTTGAGATTTTTATTTTTTTAAATGTTTTAAATGTTTTAAGGTTTTTTTTGGTTTAGTGTTCAATAAACACCGTACACAAAATTACGACCCAGGAAAACGTGTTATACATTTTCTTATTGGTGAACGATATAGGCTAATGACGTGATCGACGCCATAACTCAAAAATCACGACATGAGTATGAAATAAAATACGATATGCAATAAATTTTACCACAAATAAAAAAAAAACATTAAAAACATAAAAACTAAATTTGCGATGTTTGTAAAAAAATTTTCAACCTAAAAACTTAAGATTCTTTGGACCAATATTGTAGCCCTGATTATGATATTCGTTGTTGTGTCTGTCTGTCTGTCTGTCAAAAACAGCAAGCAACGAGACGACTAATGGTACTGCGACTACCACCAGCAGCTTGAATACAAGTAGTCTGTCCGCTGTTACTCTCAACTTTTCACATCTCACTACTACCGGTAGGCATTAGATAGGTTTACAACAGGTTTGCTTAGAAAACGTTTTCTGAAATTTAAAAAAATCTTATCTATTTATAGTGCATAAAGAAGACCAGACACAAAATTAAGACCCCCAAAAATTATACACATCGTTTTTTGTCACATCTTTTTTGTTGAATAAGGATAACGTGTCGTCAAAACTCAGAAATTACGATTAAAATATGAAATTAAATATGATTGTGTATTAAAAGTGGCACAGCAAATAGACATTTAAAAATCTAAAATTTGAACTTTTAAGGGTTTTAAAATATATTTTTAAAAACCTGAAAATCTACCTATTTTAAAAACCCATTTTCCAGCCCCGACAACGCAATCAGATGGTCCAGCAAAACTTTCAAACTACACTCCGCCGTTTATTCTTTTTTCCAGTTTGATCACAGCCTGATTTTTCTAGAGCTTTATCCACCTGGTCCACAGTTGCAACTATTTTACCTTTATGATGTATGATGCAGACTCTAGTCCTTCTGAGATCAACTAAATGCCATACAAAATTTCGACGTTTTTACACCATGCACAGAGGTCAAGTAGCAATCGAATAGAAGTCAGGTAAAAATCGGATGAAATCGAGCAAAGGTCGAGTTGATTGAGTTGGTCGAGTAGAGATCGTGTGGGATCGTATATGAATAATGGCTGTTCGAATTCGTTGTCGAATTAGTCGTGAAGGAGTCGGTGAGAGGTCGTGCGGAGGTCATGCATGGTCGAGTAGCAGTCAAAGACAAGTAGCGTAGCCTACGAGCCGGTTCAAGCAGTTGGTCGAGCTTGGTCTGGGAAATTGGTAGATCGAGTTGATCTGATCGGCAGTGTGAACCTAGCTTAACGCACGACGACGCGATTACTTACTCTATTTGGATGACGATAGCGTTGTCAGCAAAACCTTCCAGCATTAATTTTGCGTTTCTTCTGTCTAGAACTTACCATCGTCATAACTGCAGATCTGCCGAACGTAAAAACCAAACTGCTTGTCTGTATAGTAAACGCGAACACTTTACCCAGTGAGCGACTTCACTTTTTGACTTAAGTAGGTACTTAGACCAAAGTTTAGACTCAGCGAAAGTCTTAGCGAAAGTCTAAGTCAAAAAGTGAAGTCGCCCAGTGTCTACCAATATGCGCCAGTGATTCGTTTGCGACATGTTTGGTTTCGTTTGACTGACCGATGATCGATAGATCGAGTGATATCATTGCGTAAAACGGCAAGTCGTAAAGGTAAAATACGAACAAATAGGCCTAAACGCACCTGGGCCCTCTATTGTAATGTGCCATAACGCCGTAGCTTCACAGATGTCATAGAGGCTATGCGTGTGAAACACCAATACAAAATAGTGCCTTGCATCGAAACGCAGTTGTTTATTATAGCCTACACGTAGCAGCGTTTGCAACACATTTGCAAACTTGTTTTTATTCGTAACTCGTTTTTGTAAACGTTTCCGTCATGTTGTGTTCATGTAAAAATAACGCGCAACAAAACATTCTGTTGGGTGTATTTATCCCGGTCTTGTAAACGGACTAATATGTAAACTTTTTCTGAGAAAAAAAACAGATGATTGAAATAATTTCAGATGCCTGTCACAGTGTGTCTGTTTTGTAGGCTGATATTTTATTCGCGTGACTTTAATCTAATTAGTAACAATGCAGATATTATTAATTTTTAACGATTAATCGTGCGATTAATTATTAATTTTTTTGCAGCTCTAGTTGTTTGTAAAAATCATGATGCCATTTGTAGAGTCGGTCCGTACTACAGCGGTGGTTAACAGCAGTATAATTGACACCACGACTGGGCACGACGGTGCGTCATTCAATCTCTGTCAGAATTGAATAGACGATTGATTACTTTTGATTGCGCGAAACTTTACCACAAAAAGTCTTTAATTGGTCTCTGAAAAATCTAACGTTATCAGTTCGTTTTGTTCAAAAAATGATAAGGATATTATATGCCTATCACAGTGAATTTAGTGTAAAACTACTTATGTTTAATAAACAGTATTTTGTAATAATTGTTTTTTTTTAATTTGCATAAGGCTGCATTAATTGGCATGTGTGAAGTGTTTCCCCGGTTTATGAGTTTGGAAGGCAAACAAAATGAATAAGCTAGATAAAAGTGCAGATACTTTTTACAACATATTTTGGCACAAGATAGTCTTCTACGCAGTGCTGGCGTCAACTACAGTCGACTATTGGAATAGTCGACTAACTTAAAATAGTCGACAAGTCACAATTATTTTAAAAAAATGGGCCAGTTCGTGCAACCACGCCTCCGTTGGAGAGAGTATACTTTCACTGCATAAATGCTTTGTTGCTACGCTAAAGCTGACTTGTCGTGAACATCGAAGCTGACTGAACAGTTGCTGCTATTAGGCCTATTATGGGTAATTACGTTGACATGACATTGTTAACGTGACTTCGGATTTCAGTATTTTTGTTTTTTTTGCCGTGCAGCCCAGCGTGGTAGTTGTTTATCAGAAGTTGAAAGTTGAAACAATAGGCCTAACACTGCTACAAGGACTCTATTTTGATTTTGAATTTGCGTGCTGGTGACGAACTTAAGATAATGTTGTTCGTCACGATAATAAGGCCGACTGGTCGATTAGTCGACCAAACACTACGTATAAAATTATGAGACTGTTGACTGATGAACTGATATTAAGCGATTGAATGATTGATTGATGCGAGGATGTGTTTGCTGTTGCAGAAATAATGACTTCTGTCGCGGCCACGACTCGTAAGTGTCATCCAGCTATTTGTCCAAACTGCGCTTCTTCGATTTGTTGGTTTTTCTGAACGACAAGTAATACAAAGTCCTCACATGTCAGGATGTTTAATTGTGGAAATGTTGTAGGCTTTGAATTTTGTAGATTTTGAGTTGCACAACTTGCTGTGAACGTTATTCGCTGTGGATTTGCTGTGCAGCGTGTAATTATGCATCAATTTTACAACAAATCAAAGCAAATGGAGTCTGGGCCTTTATGCCTAATGATAAAGCTTTAAAGTTTTGTCTTGATCAGCATATTGCCTTGTCGGTTGGTTTTCTACCAAAGATGGTTTACCTGTTTACAGCCATTCACCCATCCAGACCACTTGATGGCTACTTGACTAAAAGTAGAGCTTATGGGCTCTTGACAGTAATTTCAACTTCTTAAGTTCTTAACCGTCAGACCAGCAAGCCACAGATTTACTTAGTTTCACGTCGTGTTTGTAGGTGGCGACTGTGGAGGCGGTTCTTCGATGTCGTTCCATGCTGGGTCGTTCGTCGGCGGAATGTTTCTCATGCTGGGCGTCATCATCATCGCCTTCATCGTGTACAAGTTCCACCGTCGACGACGCGCCCAGACCAACTACTCCACCTTCTAACTACATGCCAAAACAGCCCCGACCTTTACTATTCCATAGTCTCGTTTTACCTAATTTTACCATTTTTCATTTTTAGCCGACCGTACTTAAGTAACGGTCGAGTTTATGGTGCGGTTTTCGTCTGTTGTCTGTCTGTCCGTCGTCATCCGTCCGTGGTCTGTAACTGATGGATTGTGGCTAAGCGTAAAGTCGTAAGAACAACTTTTTACACAAATAATATTACTAACCATGTGTCTTAGACCTAAGCATGCACAATTTCAGCGATCTAGTCAAAGGGAACATTTTCAATAGAAAGGGGTAGGAAAATGTGCGTTTTTTAACTGAAAACTGGCCATATCTCAGAAACGGTGAGAAATATGGCCAAGGTTACTATTAATCATTAATAGGACGTGGCATACGCTCTGGTAGATGACCTTAAAAGTCGTTACGCGCTAGTGTGGCTAAACGGTGCGAGATACGGCTTAGGTTGCTATTGATCACTAATAGAAAGTGGCATATTGGCTTTTAAAAATGATATAAAAATCATCGACCTTGGATGACCTTGAAGATCACTGACAATAAGTACGGTTGGCTGTCCTAGCGACAGCTGGGCTTCTTGTTATTTTTTTCTGTTTTTTTTTCTGGTGTTTTTAGTATTAATGTTTAAAAGTTTCACGGTTTTTTCCTTAGATTTTTGTATTGCGCATGCAGCAAAATAACCTAAAATGTAGGCCTACCCATACAGTGCACAGAACATAATATAGAGAAGGTTTGAAATTTCGACTATGTCTCCAAATTTCCCGAAAATAAATTCAGTCAGAGGTGGAGCAGTCGGCCGTTTGGGCAGCACACAATTTAACGCTGTCCTGACTCTGAATTGAGAAGAAAACAAAAATGCATACAACATCATAGGCATGTTAGATCTGTGATCGTAGGCTTAATTGTTGACCTCTATGTCAAGACCTCAAGCAGACTGCGTTCATTGGGTGCCCTACAAAATTACACAAAACTGCTCTAGCGGCTGGAGCTTTGTCCCCTTCGACCTCGGTGTCGTTTGTGAGTTTTAAGAGTTACAACACTTCGCCCCTTTGATTGCTGCTTCAACGATGGACGGATGTCGCCAAAAAGTGATCCGCACTTTTGATTCGGGTCCGCTATTCCGAAGGTCCACTATTCCGAAGGTCCGCTATTCCGAAAGTCTACTATTTCCACCAACCCTAAACCTAACCCTAAGGCTGACCCTAACCCTCTCCCTAACCGTAACCCAAACGTTAGCACTGTGGCGCGTATCTGCACAACGGACTTTCGGAATAGCGGACATTCGAAAAAGCGGGCCGGTGCGGTACTTTTTACTATGTAGCATTTATTCCGAGGTTCATAAAATGGCGTAGTGGGCGTATAGGACCGCTGCTAACTGCCACTACTCTTGACCTTCTGAATGTTTCGAACAACTCTGCTTCCTTCAAACCACTGCGACGGTTGTCGCGAAAAGACTGATGGGGTTTTGAATTATTTCGTACCGGTAACCATATTCGCAACATCGTTTATTCTAGAATATTTGCAAACTTGCGAATTGCTTGAACATGGCAAGTAGTTATAGGCCTACGCGCGAAATAATAAAACGCTAGAAATATTTTATAAGCTGCTAAACATTATAATACGATTGTAGGCACGTAACTTTTGAGATAAAAAAACTAGTTATATGAAAAAATGTTTTAGCGGCTGCCGCCTTTTCAAAAACAAATTTTATAAACTTTTAGAAATAAAAGTTTCAATTTTTTGCTTAAATTTCGTTTGAAATTAGTTTTATAAATCTATGTTATAGTTTAAAATGTGTTTGGTCGATTGTAAAACCTAGCTTGTGTGAATTTTCGAACTAATTTTTAATTTCATTGATTGTCTTATTTTACCTGGATTGTGTAGTTATGTTTTGTTTGCAAAAGTTTTCAGTTTTTATTGCAACGTGCAATCATTTGCTTTTTTGTCTTTTGTTCTGTCTGCATTTTGAAAGGACAAGCGCTTTTAAGACCCTTACCGGTAGCCCAATTTTTTCACATGATCCAATTATTATTTCACATTATTCAAAGAACTGCACATATTAATTACCACCACCGCCACCAACGCCATAACATATGCTATAACATAACATAACAACATATTTATTTGACTTGGGTCACAAGTACCCATAGAACAGACAATAACATAAACGAAGCAAACAAAGAGAAACTAAAACTATACTGTACATTTGATAGTTAAACAAAAAAAAGAAGAAATGCAAACACTGCAGTCATAGTCAGAGCGAATTCCCGCAAAATGTGACTTCTAAGAGGATTTTTGGGTGGAGGCTGGGAGCCTGACTTTTTAACACAAATTGAACATGCTGAATTGAATACAATTATCCTGGTTCCCAAGCCAAATTTTGAGTTTTTGACCATCTAATTTGCATAAACAAGATGTCGGCCAAATTTTCACTTCCGAACTGTTTTCGTAGAAGCATCTATAATTCAAGATCCATTAGTCATAGATACTTCACATTTAGTACGTATATTTCAAACACCACAAAAAACTCGACGCACCAAAAAAAGGTCAAAGGGCAAGGTCACATTTCGTTCCTGAGCTCAGATACGAAGTGTACTACGGCTGAACAATAATTACGACCGCGACAAATTCATTGATCTTTTCCAGCCGATTAAAGTGAAAATTTGCCTGACGTGTCACGTCACAACAGGAATATTTTCTGCCAATTTTTGTGATAATCGGCCAAAAGGTTTCAAAGCTACAGAACTCTAAAAAAACAGTATAATTTCTGAGGAGCCCAAATACGCATTTTAAGCCAAATTTGTGAAATTTTCAAATTGCAATATCTCCAGAAATACAAATGCGATCAACACGAAATTTGCAACGCAATTTTCTGTAAACAAAGGGATTTTGTGGGTGGTAAAAAATTATAAAATATTCATTCAGGATGGCGGCGGTCGCCATTTTGTATTTTTTCACAAAACGTAATAACAGAGCCGTTGATTGAGATATATTTGTGAAATTTTGCAGAAATGTAGTCCACCACTGCCGTATGTAAACCATGCGGCCAAAATTGACCATAAAGATACAACATATAAGCATATGCAATAAACCCTAAAAATTCTAATCTTACATTTATGGAACAACATTTAAACCTTTGAGAAAGCATGTTCGTACGCATGTACATGTTGCGAATTTCACGCTTTATACCAGAGTCATCACGCATCTTACAAGATAAAATATAGCCTAAGTATCTAAATTCTTGAACAAACTCGACCGTCAGACCATTTATCATAAAACGAGAAAATACACTAGACACAATCTTACGGCAAAAATCATAAAAAGGTGATATTATTCAACAGCACATTGACGGTTAGGCGATGTGATGGTGAGTGATATCATCTTTTAATGATTTTTGCTGTTTTCGATGTGTCAGTCATTGCACGTCGCCATTAACAAGTGTATAAACTGATGTATTGCGATGTAACACCCCGTATTGCCATCCATTAGGACGATTGAACAGTAAAGAACACCGGTGCAAATGCTAAACGCTTGCATGGTGCTTCGGCGCTCAGGCAGTTGTCAGATCCTGTCGACAATCCGAGCTATAAACGTCTGTAAAACTGCGCCGCGTCTGGTACAGCTCTAAAAGCGGGATTTGCGTGTCCAAACAGCACCAGCAGCAGCAGTCAATGACAATAACGTGCGCTCCGACAGGCTACTGACATTGTCTGCATTTGCAGCGTATACGTCTCTTCGACGTCCACCTATCGCCTACTGACTCAACCGCCGGTCTCCTGCAACGTACGTATGCATAACTCTTTCGCATTTTCAGCAAAATTGGCTTTTATTGTTTTACTTTTTTATTCTGCATTTTTTCGGCACACTACTTATAGTAGGGTAGCCAATGTTTTTCCGTGGAAATTGAATGTTAATTTTTGGCAACTGGCTGGATTGTTTTCAGGAGGGACTAAAATTGCAGAAAAAACATATTGCCATTTTTACAAGAAGCCTAGTTGTCGCCAGGGTGAGCCGACCGTACCGTTCATATCCGAAGGCCAGCGTCCGACTTTCAGTCCAGGAAAAAACGACATAACACAGTAGCCACATACACACTATGGTGACACTGCTATATCGAACGCTACAATAAATACCACAATGTGATATGGTGATTCGGCGCATTTGGGTGATGGCTGCAGGTAGAAACTTTGCATTCAAAATTGCGATTAAACCACTGCAGATAGAGACGTGGTTACTGACAGCTTATAAGAACTCGTCATTTCCCTATCTAACGGTACCATCTCCGACCCACTATGACAAACCGTAAAGCCGATTGGCACAGCAGCAGAGTATGCAATGACCCTCCAAGGGCATCCAAGGTCGATAATTTTTATGTTATCTCAAAAGGTTTATGTGACTTCCTATTACTGACCGATAGCAACCTTAAACCCTATCTTTTACCGTTTCTGAGATACGGCAACTTATCTGTTGAAAAAAACACATTTTTCCTACATAACGTTTGTTTGGGGTCCTATATTTGAAAATGTCCCTTTTGCACTGGATCGCTGAAATTTTGCAGACGAAGAGCTGTGACACGGAGCCGATAATTAATCGTGTAATCAGTTTTTGGTAGGACTTATTGTTTTGTCACAATACATGTGTTACAGACGACAGACGACGACAGACAGCCGACATCTTGTACACATAGCTTAACCTAACAGTTGGCTAAAACTATCCCCTTATACTTTGTTTCAAATTTAAGTTATGGTTAAAATAGTAATAACATACATGTAGTTGTATTTTGATACAAAAAATGCAATGCAAACAGTGTTATACACAGCTCAGATATGTGATATTGGTGTTAACTGTTTATAAAAATGATAACACATAAACAGGTATTTCAACAAACTATTTAGTTTTGCTTTTTACTTGTAAGGGTGCCAAAACAATGTTCTAATAGCAACATGTTTTGACTTAACATTATTGTTTTCTTAAAAGTGTTTGTTCAACATTCTCCAGCCATAAATTTTTTTTTTCTTAGAAGGCTCACAGAAGATAACATAAAATGTTACAGTCAATATCTCATAGATGGATGTCAGGATCATAATCATCATCATCGTCATCAATCTGCGAGAGTTCCTGACTCACGTTACTACACACCTCTTCATCAGCATCACATATGCGCATCTCAAAACAGTTGAGATGCTGAGACCTGCAGGAACAGTGGGAGATGCAGCTGGTCTTCTTGCATCCACATTTTATCAGATGTGTAATACAGGTTGAAGCTAGAGAACGTCTTGTTGGGACTGAGACTAGTCGATCATATAAAGCTAAATGATAACTTCTGAGCTTGTAGCTGTTTCTTGGCGATAAGCTTCCACCTACGATCACCGGCATGCACCACAGTGGTTCTACATGTAGGTTCATAGAGCTGACAAACAAATCTCTCAACGGATGGCACTTTCAGTGTCAGTTCTGAGCTCCAAGACAACAAAATGCAGATATAGCCGCCACAGGATATCTGCTTAGTGCCTGCTGTGTGGACAGCTTCTCCTTGATAGCAAATTGGCCTGTTGTGTGGGCTCCAGGGAAAGCATGAAAGCCTGCCGAGTGCACGTGCTACTGGTCTCAGCGAAGTTAATCGCTTCTTGTTCCAGATACAGGTGATGAGGTATGTGTCCTTTTGCAAGGCTTGCACAGCTGACGATAGCAGCGGACTGCAAGGACAAACATGCTAGTGTCAGTTGACTGAATTCAGAACTCCGGTTAGCCTTTATTGAGCAGCATCCAGACTGTTCAAAGGAAATAGCAGTCAGAATGGCAAAGGCAATGGCAAACCTGAAGGCCTTGGACAAGATTTGGAAAAGTAAGGCGATCACTCTGGAAACAAAGCTCAGCATCCTGAAGACATGTGT
>Ga0209367_1001048_pt1 | contig 32289 bp, 23 predicted proteins | sample WorMetLIZISLAND2_FD_187412 | JGI IMG/M metagenome (GOLD analysis project Ga0209367, IMG submission 187412) | Marine gutless worms symbiont microbial communities from Max Planck institute for Marine Microbiology, Germany - Olavius geniculatus... ...
GGTGGTCTCTTCTGCTGGAAATTTGCAGCAGTCTGTTTGCAAATTGCTTCTCTTGTTCTCTGCTTTTTCAACGTGTTTATGTCGCTGATATTCAGCATTTTATTTTCCACGTATGTATCTCGTCAGTTTTGCACGAGTGTTGACACGTTTGTTGTAAGTGCTTGGTGTGATTTCTGTTGAAAATGAAAAGAAAATATATGATGACAAAAAAACGGCGAATTTCTTGGCTCACCATGTGACTTTGTTGATTTAATCAGTTTCTGTTAATGTTGCTATTACATGAAATAGGATTTTTGCATGGTGATGTTAGAAAACAACTAGTTGTTTTCATTAGAGAACAACTCAGTCACAACTTTTTGTTTTTTGGCCTCATGTTTTCAGAGTTAATGTCCGTTAGATTGGGTGTCGTTCCGTGAAAGTTAATTTCTGCAAGTTATGGAACTTTCATTCTCGCGAAAATTTGCTCCTGTTTGCGAAAGTGACTGGAAATTTGCTCCCCAACATTAATGAAATTATCGTTATTTAGGATTAAAACCATCCATATTTTTACGGCAAAATTTGATTGTTATGTCTGTTTTAAGCAGCACGAACTATTGTGCAAGTCATAAATGTGTGTAATTTTAAAAGGTTGGTTCGAAAATCAGTTGGAACTAGCACTTCTGAAAGTAAAAGTTTGTGTGAACGAAACTTCCAGAACTTTTTTCAGTTTATGCACAGTGATCGGAACGGAGCATTTTGTGGCTTCAGTTACATTTTCAATTTTCACCTTATTGTTATTGTATATTTTTGATCTTGTAAACAAGATGGTACAGTCAATGTTGACAATTTGACTGACGTTGCGTTTTGTTACTTTATACAATTTGTGTTTTTGTACGTGATGTGCATCCCCTGTTCTCCAGTAGACAGCATTTTGAGATTGATGACTGTCCGGAGGAAAACAGGGAAGATTATTAGAACTGTAATTTTTGATACATATGCACAATTATTATTGGCAGTTCTTACAATTTTAGGTTTCCGGCGTTTTTTCGTATTTTGTGTTTCATAAAGGTTAAACTTTCTGTAAAGGTTAAACTTTTTGTTCCGTTATTATCTGTTTGTGCAATTTTGCCTGCAAAGGCCGTCCCCGAAATGACCTATACTTACGTGTCGGGCGGGACGTTAAATCCTACTCACTCACTACGTGATGTGCTCAGTACAAAGTGTGTCGTGTGGACAAAGTAAATATGCTGTGTCTCTGGAAAAAAGTCGCCCTTTATATATTTGTTATTTCGGATGTCGTCTAATTTTGCCAATTTTTGGCAGAAAGATAGATACTCCTAGGAAATTTGAAATAGAGGTACGCAGCCCACTATGTCTCAATTCGTATGTTCATACTGTACTTTGCAAAATCTTGCAACGATTTTTATGGCATGGGCCTGCAGCATCAAATATGAAGTCTCCACAGGAAAGTCAAATTTTTACATTAGAAAACTATCATGTAATTATAGCAAAAAATTTACACAGTTTACAAAGCTATGCAAGAGCGAATGTATAAAACGCGACGTGAATTCGGTGATGTACATGTTATTTTAAAAATTTCCTACAGGTATGTTTCTACCAAGAATTAGAAAATCGGATGAAATCTGACAAAGATACTGGTATCACAAAAATAGAAAGTGTGACATTTTTTTCTGAGACACAGTGTATAAATGCTTAATAAACACTTAATTTCATGCTATTTTGGTTTGTCATTCCGTTTATTGTGATCTTTATGTGGAAGACGGTGCTGTTATTCAGGTGCAATACAATTCGTGTGCTTTCAGTTGCCACCCGTCCCTGAAGAAATCCGCTTCTAAAATTTCTATTTGAGCCTCAAAAATATTGATGCAGGTTTTGTTGTTTGACTTGACAGTTTTACTGAGACAAAAGTGTTTGCATCTAGTCTGTTAAGTTGCAGTATTTTTAAAAAATTGGTTTTATGTGTATACTATTCTGTGTGTCAGTTTGTCTTAATATGCTGTTGTGTATTGTAACACGGAATGTCGTAAAAGTATAAAGTGGGAAAAGGTATTTTCCCGCCGCTGTTCTTTTGCCATTCTGCAACTGGAAGCCCGTGAATGTTTAGACCTTGGCAAAAAGCGAACAACTGTTGCAGTTGAGTGATTCTAAAATGTTTTTGTTTAAAAAAACTCTGCCGTGTTGCGTTGTTTGATCTTATTAGTTAGGCGGCACTGCTGAGATGCTGGCTATTGCAGCAGCTGTTGCCGTAGTGTGGTCTGTTTGTCTGTCACATCCGTTTCACGGAGTGAAATGTTAATCGTGTCAGAGGCGTTGTAGGATAAAAAGTGGGTTGGGGTGGGGGTAGAAAGTTTGCGAAATTGTATTTTAAAAAACTTTGCAGTATTGCACAGAGTACTTGTATATTTACTGAAATAATATCAGACCCCATGTCGCTTCTGACAATAATTTTAATGAATTAGCATCATCTAATTTTAATTCTAATTAATGGAGGGAAAAATCAGTTCTAATGCTAATGGTAACTTATTCCAACTTGCTAAATTTTATTTGAGTTAATTACTCTGTAGTTTTACAATTACAGGTCACTTGATCTTGTTGACAGTTTGGCCTGTGGACATTTTTATGACTGCAATACTGATCTGATTCAATGAATAACATTTATGAGGACAGAAAAACGTGCATTTTCTGTGTCTTGAGCCTCGTAAAATCGACAAAATGTCCTGAAATTGTCCTGAAATTTTGTAAACATTGGGTCCTGAAGTTTCACTTCTTGCTCCTGGGAGCCCTGTGTCAGTAAACGAGTGGGAACCCTGGTTACTGAACTATTACCTCTCACTGAGACACAATCATTGCGAGGTTTGAAGTTTTTAACCCATTTTAGACAAACTATAAAAATGTTAATTTGAGGGTTTCAGGAAAAGCAGACGATTGATATTATTTTAGATGCTTAGGCCTAGACTGGTATTGTTGTACAATAGTGTTTTTGACCTAGTTAAACGAAATTATAGCGCCTGAATTTTTATTATTTTTTAATCATTAATCGCCCGATTAAAGATGCGTACAGAGCGAAATAAATGGAATAAAATGGAAGCCGGAGCGCGCGGCTTTCATTTCTTTTTAGCCGACCGTATTTTTAAGTAACGGTCGAGTTATTGGTACGGATGACGTCCGTCTATCTGTTGTCTTTAACAGATGTATTGTGGCTAAGCAGTAGGTCGTAAAGGAAAATTTTTTACACGAATAATTAGCCTTGTTTGTGTCATAAACCTAGGCAAGCAAATTTTGAGCGATTTTCAAATTCGGGGTTGAATGTACGGGGGTAAGATAGATGTGCGTTTTTCAACGGAAAACTGGCCATATCTCGGAAACGGTGAAATACGGCCAAAGTTACTATTAGTCACCAATAGGAAGTGGCATATGACCTTTCAGACTACGTTCTGCCGCCTCTGTCACTTGTACTGTGCCGAGGACAAGGACACGGCTCGGTGACAGATCATTCGCCGTCGCCGGCCCACGAGTCTGGAACAGTTTGCCGGCTGCACTGCGGGCCGTAGAGGACTACGAACAGTTCAAGGCGCAACTAAAGACACATTTGTTTGACTAATTGAAGCTGCGGCGCCTAGTGACTTCTGCTTTTAGGCGCCGTGTATAAATCCGCTTTATTATTATTATTATTATTGGATGACCTTGAAGGTCATTGACAATCAGTACGGTCGGCTATCCTAGCGACAGCTGGGTTTCTTGTTATTTCTGTCGCTCTCTGTACGCCGCTTTATGGTTAATTATTAGGACCGTTTCGTAATAAATTGTTGAAAAATCATGCAGCAGAAATCGGAGAGCATATACTCGCTCGTAAATATATCATCATTTTATAATCATGAAGTATCGACAATGGAAAGCATGCGGACCGATCATCAACAACACGTTTTCAAAGCATTTCTCAGCGACATTCAGACAGCCCGCAAAGGTACGCATATAATAGTTGTAGGCGGCATTATGTCGAATCCAATTAGACCTCTCCTTCGGGTATGATCTTTCTTTGTTTCTTGGTGTGGTTGCGCTTACGGGACAAACGGGGAAAACCAAATTGGCGGTCGGCACGATCCCAGCCTGATTGTTTAAGCCCTGAGGTTCGGTCGCCCTTCTCTCCGTATATGCGCCCCGCCGCTGTCCGAACGCCGGTGCCAGGATAAAAAATACTATACAGTACAAGGGGCGTCTACACCGCACCGTGGAGCAAATCGTCCACCGTAAAAGTCAGTATAAGGTATATTCCACCCCTTTATGATCAACTTTCCCTCTCGCTTGCTTCTAAGTGCGTTTTTGGGGCCCAGAGTACCCCCGCCCAAAATCGACGGCGAATGAGGCTTTGCCCAGGGGGAGCTCAAAACGCTCCCCAAGCCCCATCGCCGGATTTAGGGGGAAGGGCCTTCGGTAGAGAAACAGGTGGATGGAATAGTAAAGCTGGAGGGTAATGGAAAAAGTGATGAGGAAACTTGCTCAGTGAGAATCATAAACGCCCCTGTAATATAGGCCTACTACATGAGAACCGTCGCAGACTGACTGTCACGGTTGGTTTACTGCAGAAAGTTTGGTGTGAAGAAGAGCGTATTGGCGGTGTCGGCGCGTCGTTGGAGGGGAGCGGTCCCCTAGGGGAGGGGGCAGAGGGCCCCCATACTCCCGGTGCTGGGAGGGGTCCCAGCGCCTAGCCCCTGATGCCGTTGACGATGACGTGCATACAGTCGTTCCAGGCGGCGAAGTCGAGAGCCGGTCCGAGATAGTCGGGCAGCACCTCCAACAGAGTCGTGATTAGATGCTGCAACGAACAACCCAGCAAGTGGTTTTAGTTATCGTTATCTTTTTCTTCTTATTTTTTTTCTGATATCAGGCTGTTTTTACAATCTGTATTTTTTTACAATATTTCATGTTCTCTCATTTCATTTTCATCTAAAACATTTCAGTTCTTTTCAGTTTATGTACTAGATTAAACTGACAGCTTTTCTATCAAAGCCTGTCGATAAGGGAGAAAGAGGGGAATTTTCCCGGGCCCGCAACGTTTGGAAGCCCTCCATCGCTCAAAAATGTAGGCCTTATATTTGCTATATGTTTGACAGCAAACCCGATCATCTGGATTAAGATTACGTCAGTTATTATTTTGCGACATTTTTTAAAAACAAATCTGACTATTTTCTGAGTAAAATAAATGAGTGAATGAATGTAGATTTTATTCAGTATTCTATCCCGCTCTCCAGACACCACCCCACCATATAGGGCCCGGCGAAAACGTTTCCCAGGCCCCGCTGTGGCTCTTGTCGGGCTTGTGTCTGACAGTTTTTTTACGCGCGACAGCAGAATGCTTCATGCGTCTTAGCTATGGCCTAGGCGTCTGTCTCTCTGTGTGTGTGTCTGTATTTCCGTCTGTCCGTCTGTCACACTCTGCAATTATTGTATCAAAACGGCGCAAGCTGGGATCACGGAATTTTCGGTGTGGACCGACATCAAGACCGTTTTAGGATCCGTAAATACTTTCCCGAAATTCGAAAGAAGTCGCCCCGATTGATTGCTAAATGAAAAAGGGGCACAAAAAATTGGCGATTTTGAGCCAATAAGTCGCCGTATCTCAGAAACTGTGCGAGATAGGGACTTGGTTACTATTAATCATTAATAGGAAGTTTCATACCTTATATTGATTGGCATCAAAATCAACGACCTGGAAGGACCTTAAACCCCCAAAATAGGCGTTCTAATGATTTGTTCGAGATCTTGTGCTGTGCTGTGACACGCGTTTCAAAAGTAAACTGCGCCAAAATGGTTTGAGATGGACCAAGATAACTTGCGTATAAAATTTTTAGCATTAAGCGTAAATTTTAGCAGTCTACGTACCGACCCCCTGGGTTTAAGGAGGCCTTCGCACGCGGGCGTCAAATAGGGATATCCCCCAAAAGTTATTTTACCGCTGTTGGCTCGTCTAGGGTTGCAGACAGACATGGACTTGCAGCTTACCGTAACAATAACTGCTGACGAGCTTTTAATGAGTATCAACATTGATGACTTTGAACGACCTTGAACATTCAAAATAAAGAATTTTTACTGCAGATTTGTTTTGCGATTTTCGGCTGCAGCGCACACCTCAATAGTGAATTGCGACGAAATGGATGGAGAAAGACCAGGAAAACCAGCAAACAGGAATTGCTATCTTGGTTGTCGCGCATCTCATGGGCTTTGCTCACATTACTTGTCAAGTGCAAATATCGTATTGTATCAAATCGTATCGTATCGTAAATACTGACGTCATAGTGCTCGGACTTGATTCCTCTCTCGTCGTGCTGTCCCTTCAGATGCGCTAGCTCGGCAGCCAGGGTCTCGCGGTCGTCCAACATCGAGATGCAGTTGTCTATGCCGCCGAAGATTCTCTGAGCGTGAGCCTCGAACTCCGGCGAGAACGTGTCATCACCGTGAACGCGGGCGAACAGCGCACGAGCCTCAGGGTGGTCGTGGAAAAAACTACAACCACAGAAGATAATTATTAAGCCTAACGCACCATTTCTAACACCAGATAAATCAGTCCATCAATATCAATCAATTATTATGTCTGTTAAATGTAGTCGATAACACAGCTCACAGTAGGCATACTCGAACGCGGTAATGTGGTTCTAGGCTTTCTGGCGGGTACAACCAGGCAATATGCTCTGACAGTTGACCTCAATAAGTAGGCCCAAATAAACGCACATTACATGTACATGAGGCAACATTAGAACACAAGGTTAGAAATTGGTTAAATATACACAAATATGTAAATCACAAAGAGATAAAAAACACGAAACACGCAAAAACACAAAAAATCAACCAGCCGAATACCACGCTTAAAACATAAGACAGAACTAAAATGAACACCATGCGCAAGTCTTATAAGTAGCGTAACCAGAAGTCGAATTTGGGAGAAGCGGGCCGCGCGAACGGAGACCCGGAGGGCCGAAAATCGAGACCGAAGACCCAGAGCTGTAAATGGGCTGAGCTTTCTTTCCACCAGTTAGGGAGTCTGGGGAAGCACTGTAGCCTTTTCATGAAAAGTAATTAATTCTTGTTTCTGTTATTGCTTTTGCACTGTTAGTTTTGTCAACACGTTCGATTTCGAATGAAAGAAACGCAGAGATGGCGATAAAGAGAAGATACAGCAGCCTACTTGTTCCAGATCTTAAGGCCGAGCGTGATCCTGTCCTTTCCGTGTCCGTACGCCTCGTACCACTGATGCTTGACCTTCAGACGCTGCAGAGGTCCACAGTCGTCTGCCGATCCACTCACTGCGACCACCAACGCAGCCAACGCGACCACCAACAGCTTCATGACGTCACGTTTACCTGCAAACAGGCAAAACGTAAACAGGTAAAGGTGGTGTACGTATAGTTCTTAATAGGAAACCAATCACGGGACAACGGACGTCACGTGCCATATCAGATGCCACCCGACACAGCTGAAAGCGCCCTGTTTTAACGCCAGCCAGACAGGCCGATACTCGATTCACCTACCCCAGAGGGATGAAAGGCTGAGTTGACCTTGGTGTTAGATATATACTGTGATGATTTATCTGTTTGCAGACAGTCACCGATTTAAGTAGTAATCACTTAAATTGACCGATAGTCAAACCCGCGACCCACGATCGTAAGTTCTACATTTTACCGTTACACCACCAAGTAAGTAAGTAAGTAAGTAAGAAAACATCTATATTCGTCCGCCAGCAAACAAGTAAACGTTTTGCGTAAACGTTTATTGTGCGCCCAGACCCAAAAGCAGAAGTGAAAGTTTTTTAATGCCTCGGTTTTTAGGTTTTTAAGGTTTTAGGGTTTTTAAAGACTTATGTTTGGGATTTAGTATACAATGAAGACAAGCCACAATGTTCAAGACCCAGAAAGACCATCTTGTAGACCAGCGAAATTTGGACCGTAAGCAGTCACACCGCGCGACGCATTTGCCGCGTATTTGTGGTCTCGCAGTGTAAACTGGTGTCTGGCTAAGAGTAGGAAAACACAGATCAGCGCTGTCTTGCGGGCTCTGTGGTTTTCAAAAGACTAAATTACATATGTTTACAAACGTAGTATTCTATCAATGCGAGCACAAAAAAATGATCGAGCGAAGTGGTTGGTCCAGTATCGACATAAGCCTAGCATGCAGCTATCTGGCTATTATTCGCCGCGAATGAAATTTTAAACAAAGTTGTAAATTTAAATTTTATTTGGTGAAAACGCATGATTTTTTCATCTTTACAGGATACTTTGTAGTTCATTAAAAATAAGCCTTTCAGTTTGATAATTCTCTTTCTTTAGCCACATCAGTGGTAAACTTGAAAAATACTATCCATCGCATACTAAGCGCGTCTTGAAATACAGTCAGGTTTTAATTAGAAATACTGAAAGGTACTGCATGCTGCATGATATTATGTTACCTTTTATTCTGAAGCGAGTAAACTACATTTTCACAAGGTAATGTAGCGACGCGTTTTTGGTATGATGCGATCTTTATTAATCGCTTAACTGAAAATATACTGCAGAAAAAGCTTAAGTCTTTTATCGAAAAAAAGAATTATTATGAAAAAGGTCATTTTGGGTGCTCTCGTGACGAAATATAGAAGTTAACTTTTTATAGAGCCACCCTGTAGCCTATATAATCACAATTATAGTGAACGATAGACAACATAGATACTGTAAACTGACCTCAGGGCGAGCTGTCTAATAGAAGCGAACCGTCTGAACGCTTGTGAACAGCTTACAGAACCAAGTCACTTTGAGACTTTTATATTCGGGCATCGTTTGTCGCACCGGCCCGTCGCCATGGTAACCGGGCCACTCAGCTTCTGTACCATTGTACTACCATTGTCTGCTGTCTGTTGCATTGGGCCTAGTCGCTTGTGGACGTTGGACTCGCAAGAGCGCTTTCTAGCTGCCAGTGCGTTTGCATTAGGAAACAACTAATTTAACTCGCATTTGAGTAAAAATAAATGTACAAAACATCAGTTTATACACTTGTTAACGGCAATATTGAAAAACTCGCACATATGTAACTAAAACGCACCAAAAAGACTTTAGTGAGTGGGCTACACCTGGATCCAAAAAACGCAGAATTTTGCACCTCATCTGGCATGCGTTTGATTATTAGGCCTATGCATGGCACGTCAGTAATGGGGTGTTTACACGAATACGATCCAGCATATTTCCAGCAAATGTATTCAAAATACACGTGCTAATGCTGGACGTTTGCTGGAAGTTTGCTGGACGTTTGCTGGATCGTGTAAATACCCTATAAGGCGTTCATAACTTTCAGAATGTGTAGGGTCCGACACAAGTAGGCCCCTAGTAAAATGATAGCCTTCTTTCGGTCAACGTAATAAAAAAGTTAGGCCTACTGAAAATTAGCTTATGATACAGAGAAAGACATTCTGTAAAATTTTTAGGCTGTTGCATATATTACGGGACCGTCCATAGACCGCAATAAGGGTATTGCCCGTCCGTTTGTCTGTCCGTCTATCTCTGTCCTCTACAGTCGTCTAAATCGAAAACAAAATGCGTAGAAAAACCAAACTTAGTAAAAGAAAATGAAAATGTTTTCCCAGAGCATGCACGAGAACCTGGTATGCCATTTTTAATTCAAGAGATTACAGGTCAAGCTTATAATTGGAAAATGAGTTGCGCGGCTATATGAGGACGGCCGCACTTCATGTCAACATTGGGTCGACGTTTTTCTTTAGCTTGCTGATTGTCCAAATCTCCCGTGTCTGAAGTGCGTTAAGGCGCATACAGACGACGTAACTGAACTGAACTGAACTGACATGATTAAGTTTTTGACAAACTGATCAATGGGCAAGCAGCATTGCATTACTGTAGGCACCGTTCAATAACGGCGTCGGTGATACGTGACTATAATCAGGTAAACGTCAACCAATGACCAATGGGCTCGCACTGCTTGCCCATTGGTCAGTTCGTCGCAAACTAAACCGTGTCAGTTCAGTTGAGTTCAGTTAGGTCGCTTTGTACGCGCCTTTATGGTTGCATTGTACGGAGCGAAGCTGTAGGTTTGCATGCACCCTGTGTGGGGCCAGGAGGCTGCGAAACAATGCCTCACAATGACTTTGTGAGTAGGCCTATTCGATCTATTGTTATCAAGAAAGACTTCATCTCTGTTTACTGTTTAGCTGTAGCAGCAGCAGCTGCTGCAGCAGCTGCGGCAGTCGTTCAACTTTGATCTAACAAACGATTGTCGCAGCCCCTTTACGAATTAATTTCTTCTAGTTGCCGTCTGTCTTTGAAAACGGAAAACATCCGTCACTAAAATGTTTATTGAACACTGCATAATATCGGTGCAGTTTTGAGGTGGCAATTCAAAGTTTTATCGAAACAAAAGTTTTCTGTTAGGCTGCAGTTCAGTGAATCGGAGAAGTTTGCTCAAGTGAAAAAATGCACTATATAACTTACGTTTAAGATATTTTACATTGCTTTCTGTCAAAAAAGATCCAAATTGTTTTGCAAAAAAATCCCCAAAAAACTTTTCTGCATACCGGTAGTATCACAGAGTAATGTTCAGAAGCAAGCGCACGACTATGTTTGAGCCCACGGACATGTATACAGTCTCAATAGGTTTACACTGAAACTTTTCTGTATGTTCCGTAGATGTTAAAAACATTAATTTGCGAATAAAAAAGCAAAAAAAACATGTTTTTTCATTTTTATAAAAACGCGTAAAACATACAGAAAAACATTTAACTACATTTAGCTTAATAACATGTTGAAAAACAAAAATCTACTTTTATGAAGACTAAAAACCGAAATATGCTGAATATTATTATGTAACCGTGATTATGGTACAGATCGAAAACAAAACTAAACGCAATTTGCCTATGAGAAATTCATCACATTTGTAATTTTGTACGTTTATGTTTCAATAAGAACAAAAAACACGACACTAAAAATAGGACAAAAAAGCATTTTAAAAACATTTTTGAAAATAATTAAAAAACAAAAAACATGACATTGTTTCTTAACTTTTATAACAACATAAAAAATGTTTTACATCTATGGTATGTTCGTCTAGTCAGCCGTGGGGGCTACTGGTACGCATTGAAGTCGGTCTCGGCTCGTGAGGGTGCGCCAAAAAATTTTACCCCCTGAGGTTTTCTAATAATTTTTTTGAAGTGGCTGAGAATTTTTAAACAAAATTGTACACGCTTATTATCCATTTAGATTTGCGCTAACCTGCAAAATTTTATTCAATTATCTCCAGCTTTGACAAAGTTGTGCCGTATTAAGCTCGACCATCCACCGAAGTTTTTACATTTCACAACACGTCCATCACGAGTTTTACCAACTGACGATAAACAACAAGTTTAAAACAGAAATAATTGACATTTTATGAACCAGTGAAATGTCTGAAGCATTGCGCCGCACATACGGTAGTCAAGTGGGTTGAGGTCGGGTGAATTTGGTGGCCATTGGTCCTTTGCGATGAAGTCGGTACAGTTTGCCGTCAACCAATCCTGCGTCTGACGGGCCGTGTGCGCAGGAGCGCCGTCTTGCTAAAACAAGAATCCAAATGGAAGCAATCGTTTGCAGTCGTCAACGAGCAGCAGACTTCCGACGTAATATGCCGCATTCACCCAAAGCCAAAGACCTTTTCAGAGCTAAAATGTGCGTTGCAACAGATCTGAGACGACTTGCCACAGACAACGATCATTTTGAGCATACGATGTGAACTTCGTAGTGAAATATGTTAACTGAACTGTATGCTGGTTCATAAAATGTCAATTATTTCTGTTTTAAACTTGTTGTTTATCGTCAGTTAGTAAAACTCGTGATGGACGTGTTGTGAAATGTAAAAATTCGGTGGGTGGTCGCGCTTAATACGGCATAACTTTGTCAAAGTTGGAGATAGTTGAATAAAATTTTGCAGGTTAGCGTAAATCTAAATGGTAATAGGCGTGTAAAATTTTGTTTAAAAGTTTTTAGCCGTTTCGGAAAAATTATTAGAAAAACCTCAGGGCGGTAAAATTTTTTGGCGCACCCAGTAGACTGACAAGGTGAATAAAATTTTTTCTCATCACCACCCCATCCCCATCATTTTTTCCTGTCTCCGCAAAATAATCCACATTTTTGTCCCGTCTTTACAGAAAAATTCTCTATCCCCGTGATTCCCGTTGGTTGCAGTGATTGCGACATAAACATGCGGCCGTCTTGTAGGGAAGTACAGCGTGTGGCCAAAAGTGTCATAATGGCGGCGGCGCGAACGTTCGATTCGTTTTTTTGCCAGTTAAATTCAAACATCGTAAACAACATTATTTCAACAAAAGCGTTTACCTGACGTTTCAAAATTTTGTTATAAGTCCTTTTTGCGCAATAACAGAACGAATTCGTCGCGGAATGGATGCGTGAAGCTCATGAATAGAGGTTTAATGAACTTTGCTTCAGGTTGTTAGAACAGACTTGATAGTCCTGTCGAGAGTTAACAGCTAACAATTTTTTCTGCACATGAGATTTTATGACTTTCCACACATTCTCGATAATGTTTTTGTCCAGTGATTGTGCTGACCACGTAAAACCCAAAATGTGATTTTCTATTTTCCACAGATGAGTAAGTAGGCAAGTAAATTCGTATAGCGCGCAATGTCAAAGGAAGTGGCTCGTGCTGTTGCTGCGTGGTTGTGTGCATGGTTACCTCCGCCAAGGAGGTTATGTTTTTGCCAGAGTTTGTTTGTCTGTGTGTTAGCAAGATAGCTCAAAAAGTTATGGAAAGATCTTTCTGAAATTTTCAGGGAATGTCGGGAATGGCAAAAACTACAAGTGATGCAATTTCGGGGGTGATCAGGAAACTTTGAAATTTTCGTTAACATTGCTTTAAATGGTACTTGGCGGAGGTCTGCGCTCTCTGAGTGCTTTTCTAGTTTGTAATGCTATCGACAGCTACAAATCGCCGTCAGATGCAATCGATATGCGGCGTTGAATTATTGATCATTTAATTAGCAGATAGCGCGTGGTACAATGCTTCGCGCTGCAGCGTTCAACAACCTGATGCGCTTCACGCCATGGGCGCACCGACTTACTGGACAGCACAGCGGGGGCCAGCGTTCTTTCTACCCTGCCGTTGTTTTCCTCTTTTTTTCCTCTGCGCCCTTATTTCTTTTTTTTATTTGCTTCATCGTTTCTTTCCACATTTCAGCGACGCCATGGGTTAAAATGTTGGCTGTGGGCAGGAATTAAGCTGCCATTTTCCAACAGTGAAACAGCTGCAAATTTTCGACAAAGGAGATTATGTCGGGTAATCAAAAGTCGAAAATTTGTCGCGAAATTTTTTTACAGAATGAGGGATTTCTAGCCCTAAGTGTTGTATTATTAGGAAAAAATTCTGCGACAATTTTTTTTCAACAATGATCATTGCTTTTCGTCACAACGCCACAGCTACCGCTAAATCCAGTTATTCTATAGGCCTACCGTCGCAGAAATCTCCAGCTCAAGAACCTGTGGTGACATCGACTTGACAAGCTTTTAGCCGCAAGAGGCATTGCCCCAGTGTTTTCCAAAAAATCGGTGCCCATGCTTCAGGCGTCGGACATCGTCCAGATTTGCCTGGGGAGTTTAGCAGGCGCTTGCCAGATGCTTCAGCTTACGAATTACTCATGCAAATCATCGAACGCTATAAGGGGAAGGGGCCAGACTAAGAATCGATCGGTTGGGTGATCGAATGTCATTGTTTTAGGCCTAATATTATGAAATTTTGTGTTGTTGTCTGCATTCTAGGACAACAGTTGGCACTTATACAGTCTGAGTCTTTATTGCAGCGTCCAGGAGCCTATTGTAATCAAATTATAGATAACTAAGCAAACCAATAAACTAATTGATTGATTGATTGATTAATTAATTAGTTAATTAATTAACAACGCATATTCACCTAGATTCAGTTAATTATACATCATAAATTAATCTTAGCCTACCTGGCGTGATCTAATTTCACACCGAAGTGACTGAATCAGTAGTATTCGGTATATCGCTCCCAATGATGTTTTTCCATGGCGCCCCTGAGATATACCGATGTAGTCCTAGGCCTATTATAGTCATGCGTTATACCCATCGACGCAGTTCGATAGTTTGCTTCTGTTCGTTCAGTCGTAGCCTAAAGCGTGGTTTCCACACAACGCAACGCAACAAGGAACGCAGCTGATGCAACGACTGTTTCTATTCTAACTGCGTTTTGGCTGTTGCGTCAGCTGCGTTTTTTGGGAACTATTTTGCGTGATCGTTGCATACTATAGGTGAAAACACGTGATCAGAGTCTATCTGGCTGGCAAGTTGTTCGCCGTATCGCTGGACGTGCTTTCGGTACCGTCTCCAGTCCAGTTATAGGCTAGGTCAAGCCCTATCTCCACTAAACCCACTTCGATTACGCCTAGTTGCAGACTAGTTGGACAACATCTTAGACTTTTGATTTAATGTCTTTGCTGTACAGATTTATTGTAGGGCCTACAGCATGTTTAACAAATCAGCGTCAAGTCGCAAAATAAGTGGAATATGGGCTTAAGTCTTTGGATGTTGTGCAACGCGACCATTACGCGTGCGACTTCAGTCCTGTTCATCGCAGTACAACGATACGAGCAGCTTAATTCATGCACTTGAGACTAGTATATGACGGAATACGACTTCGCTGCGATTCGACTACAATTGGCAGGTTGCGACTTGCGTCCAAGGATTTAATGGAATAGCGCATAGAACGTCATTTAGCGAACATTAGTGGGCTACTTCCTGCAGGCTAACTGGCCAAGTACAAGACTGAGTCAGATTGAAACTCATAATTTAGGTCTACAACAGCAAAAATTTTGCTGCACATGTTAAAATTAGAACTGCAAATATTTTTGTGTAAAACTGCAGATTAGCAGAAACCCTGGCAGCCTATCGTCTGCGTTAGAATGACCGTGGCGGGTTTACCGACGACGTCTTCGATCCCTGGCTGATAAAAAGCGGTAATCATGAACTGTTTACAACCCAAGCACGTCGTCAGAACATTCAGCTTGTTGGCGGCCTTTGCTTTTACCACAGGTGAGTCTGCTTTACACCATATATGATTCTACCAATAATACCCTGTTTACACGATAAAGCTGGCTTGACGAACGCGAGCGCACGACGAGTGCTCTTTGTGCCAGCTCGTCGAGCATGCTTCGTCGTGTAAACGGGGTATAAGTGTCGGGAGAAACGTATTAAAACGTTAAAATACGCTCCTGATAGCAAGAAAATTATAGCAAAAACGTTTATACGCGTTGAATAACTCATATACTGTGTCTATTTTATTGTTTATTGAAGCAAGAAAAAAATTTACGTGCTATATTCAAATGAGCAACATTAAACTAGACCTGTGCTAGATTAAACTGGCAGCAGTTTTCCGATGCAAGTCATTCATCGTAATCAATGAGTTGACTAAATCCACTGCTTCAGGGTGCCTCAATGCTTAAATAGAAGGCGCTCGTGAAAGTGCATATCTCCGCTAAGTGAAGTGATTTAAACATTACTACTACTACTACTACTACTATATTACTACTACACATACACCTACAACTACAACTACAACTACACCCTACAATAAAGAAAGGAGAGGGAGAAGGAAGAGCCGCTTCGCAGAGGGAGGAAAAAGTAATAGCAGGCGTTGCTGCTTGTGCTGTTGGTGCTTGCGCTGTTGCTTGTGATGTGGGGAATACTCAGTAAGTTCGGCTGCCCTCCACAGTTATTGGCCGTCTTAAGGGAGTTTCACGATGGTATGACTGCTAAAGTGGTGGTGGGTTGTCACGAGTCAGACCCATTTATGGTCAATATTGGAGTCAAGCAAGGCTGTGTTATGGCGCCGGTGATTTTTAATCTCTTCCTGGTGGCAGTCACACTGGTTTTTCGGAGCGGTATCCTGACCGAAGATGGTATTGGCCTTCAACATCATCTACGACCAAAAGGCAGACACTCGTCGAGCTCGTCGACACAACGTCACAAGCGTTCCTGCAACCGGTCCTCGTTGCAACATCTGTGGCAGAGTCTGTGCATCCGCTTTTGGATTAAGGAGTCACCTTCGGTGCCATCGACAGTCGCTGACTAGCTAACACAGCGTCATCGTCGTTCGCAACGGACAACATCAAGCAAGCAAGCTGTTGGTGCAATGACGTCATTGTTGGTGTCATCATGTACACACACACAGACACACACACACAACGACGGACAGAACGACCAATTTCGTTATCTCCTCCAATGTTCACTACGTTCACCTTAGCGGAAATAAAAAAGTGTGTACACAACGACAGAAATAAAATGAACAAAACTGAAATCAAACGAATGCTGCGCTCTGACATTCATTTGATGTCATTTCAGTTTATTACATCTCTTTTCGTTTCTTCTCATTTTTGTCGCTCCGTACGCACCTAGTTTAGTTTTTGAAGAACTGACCAGTGTGTAAGCAGTAAGCCTAATGCATTGCAGTAGGCTCCGTCTAACGGCGTCGGTGATACGTGACTCACGTACGCATCAACCAATGACCAATGGGCTCGCCGTGCTCTCCTATTGGTCTGAACTCGACTAAACTGATTACTGAACTGAGTTTATTACAACACACTTGCAGCTCGAAAGCTGGATAGCTGAAAATACAATAATAGCGAAATGTAGCGAAATATACAAAACATGCATGCAAAAATGTCAGAAAAAGTAATATCTAGACAGAAAAAAAACAAACAAAAAACGACAATAGTCCCAGTAGGCTAGTAAAGTGAAATGGTATAAACTATTTGGTCAAAAACTAAACCGTGTCAGTTCAGTTCAGTTTCGTTGATATATGCAGGTGCCTTTACGATGGACGGTGTCTGTGGTTGCAGGGTGGGCGATATCGTGCTTCGAGTGTCATTCGCTAGACGGCAACCTGCAGGCATGTGAAGACGAGTTCCAACCGTACAATGTCACCGGACACCTGTATCGCCGTGACTGTATTGTGCCGACATGTATGCGGCCATCCGCTCAGTTATGGTGTCTAACTGGGGGAGCGCCGTTGACAGTTATTTCACAGATATATCGTCGTGACTGTACTGTTGGTCATCTGGGCTTTGAGGCATTCTACTGCATTAAGATCAAAGGCGTCAAACGTATGTTTGTATCAGCTGATCGATCGATTTATCAGTCAATCAGTCAAAGTAATCAATCGATTAAGCAAGCAATCGATCAGTCAGTAGCCTATTTCGTAAATCGACATTTAATAAGGGCCATTTCGATCTCCCTAACGCAAAGATCACAGTGTTTCTACAGTTTGGCATATTTTTAGCCGACCGTACTGAAATAACGGTCGAGCTTATGCTACGGATTGTCGTCTGTTTGTTCGTCGTCGTCTGTTTGTCATCTGTCACTGATGTAATGTGGCCAAACGGTGCGAGATAGGGCATAGGTTGATATTGACCACTAATAGAAAGTCGTATAGTAGCTTTCAAATGACATGAAAATCATTGACCTTGGATGACCTTGAAGGGTCATAACGTACTATGGTATGCCAATCGTGCGGTATTGTGGCTAAACCGTAAGTCATAGGGGGTCGGCGATGGTATCATCCAATAGGGCGCTGGCGACTTCTTATATAGGCTGTCAATAGTAACTATGTCTTCATCTGCAGCGGTTAGGCCGCAATTTTCAATGGAAATTTTAAGCCATAAGTGGTCGTATCTCGAAAACGATGACACAGTGCAAAGGTTACTAATAATCATTAATAGAAAGTGGCATATTGGCTTTCAAATGACATGAAAATCATTGGACTTAAATGACCTTGAAGGTAACTAACAGCCATTCAACCAATACAGTCAGCTATCTTAGCCTTAAACTAAGGATGACGACGACGATTATTACACGTATTATGACGAAAAGTGACATAATGCGGTCGGGATTTTCGTTCGATACAGTGATAAGCTTATATTTTGTCTCAAGTACTAATTTACTAAGTAATAATAACAGTGCAACCAAATCTCCGTTGAATCTGTAAAAGGTCGTCAATTTGTACAGCGCATCGTCGCGAACACGCCTCTAATGCGCTTTCGTCACTAACCAGAGCCGCCGGCCGCACAGCCACCGCGTGCAGCCTGCAGACACAGGCTGGCGCAGCGGCCGGCTAGGCAGCCCCAGTCAACAGTATTAAGGTCCCCACCTTCCGTAACCCATATAATGGGTTACTACTCATTTAACCGACCCCGGAGGGATGATAGGCTGAGTTGGCCTTGGTTGACTGATAGCGGACGCTTAACCCACAAAGTGGTCAAACGGCCATCCATCAGTCTAACGCAGGATAAAGAAAGTTCGCCGGCCAGGACCGACGTTCTAACCACTATGCTACGCCACAAACTTGTCGCTTGTGCAGGAGACGGACACACGGTCATGATAAGGACGTGCAGTGTAACTGACTGGGGTTCGCAGTGTGCTAAAATACCAGTGCTGCAGTGACATACTAAAATGGCGGTGGGTGACACGTTGAGGTTCGCAGTGTGGCGACATATTCTTCGAGCAGGGCGATGAAGTCGAGACGCTTAAAGGATGCCTGGCGACGTGTAACTTTGACGGGTGTAACGCGGCAGTCTCCGTCCTACGGATAACTCCAGTAACATCGACGTCTACGTCATTCATCGCATTAGCCGTCCTCACGACATTGTACCTCCTCGTCGTCATCGTCTGACGTCTAACAACACCGTGGGCCAATAAAAACGTGCCACTTTACTTTTGTCCATATCTTCGCCAGTTATTGTCTGATTTTCTAAATTCTTTCACTGGCACGCTTTGCGGACAATTTGAAATAATGTTGTTGCTATACATCGCACCACACAGTAAATGCGTTTGTATACTACCTTGTGAAATATAAATGTAAGAAAAACCAGCGATAATAACAGACATTTAGGTAAATGAAATAAAACTTTTCAGTTCAACATTGCAGTGAATGATCCGTATGACACTTAGACTGTGTTAGACCCACACAGTCTAGTGTCATACAAATCATTCACCGCAATGTTCGGTTTGAAGCGTTTTTTGTGTTTCATTTACGAAAATGTTTGCTTTTATCATTATATAATTTTTATATTTCACTTATATTTCACAAGGTAGTGTAGAAACGCATTTATGGTGTGGTGGGATATATAGTGATCACATGATTGCAAATTGTCAACTGAGTGTGCCAGTGAAAAAATTTGAAAATCGGGCAATAATTGGCAAAGAAATAGACAAAGTAAAGTGGCGCGTTTTTTATTGGCCCACCTTGTACAATCATACGGTATTTCACGCCTGTGTTTATACTGCTTACGTCAACCATAACGCCGACGTACAGGTTAGACCACGGTCTAGAGCGGGTAAGCGAGTACGCAGTACGAACTTATACCACTCCAGACAGTGCTTTAACCTACTTAGACAGCGATCAGATGGCACAGACTACTATCAGATCGTCGTCTGCCCTGTAACGCACGACTGCAGCCATAAGTTAGGAAAGCATTACCAATGCGAGCTGATCGTGGTCAAAAGTGAGATAACGTGTTAAATTGATAACCTACGGGTGCAGTCAAACGTGACCAGCTGAGCTTTTTTTTCAGCAATTCGAAAATTGCGCGTATGGTTCAGCACACTTTATAGTTACCACAACAAAACTTTTGTAGCCACTGCACGCGTTTCTGGCTTCTCAGAAGTCTCAATGCGTCCAAAATGCATCCAAGGTCGGGGACCTGTCCAGAACCCCGCTGAGAAAGCATGCAGGGTAGAGCGCTCCGCCACATCCGAAGCCGGTGGGGAGTAGTCTCACCGCCCCCACAGCAGGACCTCTCCGCGTTCTCGGTCTTCTGCCTCGAATTTCCACGAGGGTCAACTCAGCCTTCTGTCCCGCCGGGGTAAGTAAATCGTGTACCGGCAAAAGTGGAGCGTTTTCACCGGTGCGGGTGGCAGGTAGACCTAACACCGTAGGCCTACATGCGATCCCACTCAAAATGCCAGGTTACGCTTCGTAGATCTAAGGTGAGCTAACATTAACAGCTGTGGGCGCCCCATAGGCACTCGTTGACCTTCGTTTAAAATTTAACTGCAATTATTATAATATATTATGTACAATGCAAGGAAGTACTGCAGGGCTGGTACGTTTTAATCCGCTTAAGCCCTACTGAGTAAAATTTTCTGCTCAGAAAAAAACAATAATTAAGTAGCGTTGCAAAGTTCAGGTTTCGCAATGCGGCGTACAGGGAATCTCGTGCCGCAGCAAGTGAACTTTTAAAAGACGCAGCCCGCCGTCGAGGCCCCACAGGCCAGCAAAATGGTGCGCTGCAATCCGACATACTGTGGCCTGTGGAGCTCCGCTTTCGGACAAACATACCTAAATCCGCCTCCGTGGATGTGACAATTATGAACCAGAAACTAGTTCAGAAATAGCGTCTCATTTATGCCTAACTTTAATGAATCCTCGCTAAGTAACTAAGCTTAAAATATTTCATTAGTTGAATGCTCTTCAAAGTTCTTTTGCTTTGTCAATGTTGCAAGGTTGTTAACTTGTTAGCAATACTAGCAGAAATATTGCAACTGCAATAGCAATACTTGGTGAGAAAAGTATTGCAATACCATTTCCAAGTCAGTAATGCAATACTCCATTATTTGCTCCTCCCAAATAAATTTTGATTTCGCCGCTGTGTACATCTTCTTCTACATTTTGTGTTGATAACAGCATACATGATAATGTGGTCAACCCAAAATTTAAACATGTTATTTTGTTCAGTCTTTTTCATGCGATCAAACGATAAAAATGAAAAGATTCTTTGCATAATTAAACAATGTTCTCACGATTAGGCGTGTACGGTACTCTAATCAAAATTATTGCTTCCAAGTATTGCAATATTTAAGCCCCAAAAGTATTGCAATACCACATGCAATACTAAACATGGAACCAGTATTGCAATACCTGCTGCAATACTGAAAAGGATTGCAATACTTATTGCAATAATTGCAATGCTCAATATTAACAACCCTGCAATGTTGTGTAAAAATATATTATTGCTTTGGCAAGAATACTAATAGCCTACAGTAGCTATTTCAGTTTGAAGTTGACCGAGTGATACTACAGAATATCAGTCATATTTATTCATTAACTGTTCTGTTATGTTTAAAAGCAGAACTGTCTGTACTATGTTTACAGACATACGATGTTGTTGTAGTATTTTTACAAGTAAGCTTACCGTATTCAAAATGGCTATTGTCTTGTAAGGGCCATCCTAAAATTCAACACCTGATAATTGAGCCCAGTACCGTTTTTGCTGTTTTCAATTCAATCGGCAACAAAATTTCCAAACTGAAAATTTAATGCTACATTCACAGACAAATGCCAAAAGAGCCAAACTAGAATTTCTACAGCTACGTTCCCTCAAAATGCAAAAATTCGACTTATCTGCCATTTTAAAATGCCAGCTGGCAAGCCCTCAGTTGCAGCAATGCAATCCACCGGTGTAAGAACAAAAAATCTGAGCTAATGCTCACGAGACGCGCGAAAGCCTATTGCAGTTCCTGTTCGCAAACTGTCAGTCTATTTCCAGCCATTTCGTCACGACTGATGCCCTCGTGCGCAGGTTTCCTTGAACCTAGAAAATCGAGACTTAGACCATCGAAATCTACGATCAATGCTGAAAATTTCATATGCAGCTTGTCCATGTCTATCTCAATTAATTTTGGCGCAATTCCCTCTTGAAATATGTCTCGCAGCCTAAAAATCGCCAAAAAAATCCATAAAAACCCCACTTTTGGCCTTCAAGGTCATTGAATTCGGTGGCAATCGAGAGCCAGTGTACGACTTCCTATTAGTGATTAATAGCAACCTAGGCCCTATCTCTCATATAGTGCCTTCGTTCGGAGTGACCCCCTTCGAATTTATGGAAAAGCTTGACGGTTCCTGAAACTAGAGTCTTCCAGGCAGCAGATGGTGAAAATTTGGTGATCCTAGCTTGCACCGTTTTTGACTGATCCACCCGTTGACGGACGGACGGACAGACAGAATTGCGATGGCTAAGACGCACTGAAAACAGTAGCTGCCTTCGCGCATAAAAACAACGTGAGGAACATTACAGAGAACCAGCTTCAATCTCAATAGATGGGAACGGAACAAATGAGACACGAACACACAAAATTTTCTGTTTGGCGGAATGCATGCAATTAATTATTATACGTATGTATCTACACATAATATCATTCGAACAGAAAAAGAAAAAAAACAAACAAACGGATGGAGCGACTAAACGGTTACCGTGGGAAGAATTCGAGAGAAGAACTCAAAAACAAAATAGATTAAAAACAACCAATCGATAGATTGAGAGCCAACTTACTGGCACCAACCACCATTCAGTCCAATTAATAACCCCGTGAACGTTGTACAGTCTCACAAGCATCATACGCGGCTTCCACATGGTGCAACGAAATAAAATAAAACGCCAACAAAACAAATGGAAACAGTCGCTGTCGACTCTGTTTATTGTTCATCTCCAGGGAACACAGTTTTCCAGGGCTACAAATTCCACACATTTCATGGCAAATTTCCACATCATCCGGTATAGTAAGTAAACCCAAGACTTTTCGGACAAGATAAAATGTGAAAATGTCTGTCACTCTGTTCATCAAAAAAAACGTTCACTGGCGCTGGAAATATTTATTGTGCTGCAGCCGAGTTATGCTGATTGCTGAAGTGGTCAGTCGATTTACGAGGATAAGATTTAAATTGGAAGAAAAAAGCCAGTTTATAATTCCACAAAACTTAACGGAAACACAGAAATTCCGCGGAAATAGGTAAACTCTTAGGCTCAACTCAAAATTCAATGACACCCGGAAAACCGTGGTCTCTTTTTGTCCCAGAGTGGAAAGTGGGCAAAAAAACTTGCTGAAGAGAACTTGCGCACTTCATGGGAAAGTTAACGCAAAATATACCGCAGTACCGCAGAATAAATCACTTCACGCCGTTGTTTTATTCTATTTCATTGCACATGCGTGAATGTCTTAATGGAGAGACGAACAAATTCTGCTGCAGGAGGCTTACATGCTGCCTTCACTGTGTTTACATCAGCGGCATCGTTGTGGGAAGGGGGAGGGCCAAAGCAATTGAACCCCAATCTAAATTTCTGCCAGTTGGAAAATTATGCTTTTGTCAAAAAATCCTCTTCCAAAAATACAAAATTCGGGCCTGGCTGCAAATCCGCCATTTTGGCCCATATTGTTGAAAATTTGAGGACAAAATTAATTTTTAGCACACGAAATCTTGAAAACCTTTGCTTGATATGGAAAATCCTCTTCCAAAAAAACATAAATTCTGAGCTAGAAATTCCCCATTTTGGCATTTTTAGCAGAAATTCAGAGCCAAATTTGAAATTTTTTGAACAAAAGTTATCATCTCCTTTGTTGAGAATTTGCTACCACCTGTTCGACAAAATTGTAACTTCCAACTTTCTGAACCAATGATGCCGCTGGTTTTCCTGCACCGTTTCGGTTGGGGAAACAACAAATTGTCTTTAATAGGGCTGGGCTCGGGGGTGGGGCAACAAGTCCCCTATTTAAGATCATGATCCTCTAGATATCGGTACTCGAAGGTGAAGTTATCTTGCTTCCGTCGTGTCCAGCTTTCAAAGTCGAAAAACCAATACGACCCCTGCAAGCAGACCAGTTTACACAGCCTGTTAGAAATGGTCAGATAGTTGCTACAGCACCGATATGTAAGCAAAAACTCATTATCAATAACGCTTTGACTGAGATAATTAATCTCAACTAGGTTGGTGGCGTGGCTTAGCGGTAACGCGTTTGACTTGACCAACGAAGTTACTCTACGCCGGGCTGGGTTAGTACTGGGATGGATGATGACTGCCTGCGGGCAGGTAAACCATCTCCGTATTTAACCAACCACCTAGATCAACTCAGCCTTCCATCCCTCTGGGGTAGGTAAATCGAGTACCAGCCTATCTGGCTGGGGTTAAAATGGGGCGTGTTCACCTTTGTCAGGTAACACTGTGGGATCCCATACGACAGATGATGCTCCATAGCTCTTGAGATGGGCTTCCCATAAAAAGCTATATCACCACCTTTTTTCAACGTTGCTCGCTCATTGATCAGTTCAGTTCAGTTATGTCTTCTGTACATGCCATTACAATCTTAAAAGTTGCAGCTGACTGGCATGAGCTAATGATACAGCAGCGAACACCGTACCTGTGGTGCAGCCAACAGACATACCGCCTCCCCAATCAGCCACACTAGGCCTTCACTCGGTAAGTCAATAACTTACTACTCATTTTCCACCTCGCTGAGGGTAGGAGGCTGAGTTGACCTGAGCATGCAGCTCTAAGACGGACAGTCACGAGGTGAGGCTTTTTCTCTCCTCTTTTTGTCCTCCTCCCTTTCCCTTCTCTTCATTAACTTCCCTTCATATTCTTTTCCTCCCTTGTCTTTTTGGGGGCCCACCTCCTTAATCTAGCTAGGAGCCTTTGTGAAATGCTGCAAGCTCCATCAAAGCAAAGCCCAACCGCCAAATGGTTTGTGGTGCATATGAAGTGAAAACAACGCTTCTGGTTATAGCCTGCAATTATATTGCAGTTTTCTGTGAAACACGTTGGTAATTAGTGGCACGAGATGGGCATGAGCAGCAGTTATAGATCTCAATCAGTGAGAACTCAGTGACAATTACTACACGAAGTGGGGACCTCAAAATTGAGGGACCTAAGCCTAATCCGAGAGTGGTAAATTGAAAACAACACCGCAAAGCATGCCTGTTCAAAATCTTCATTGATTAGAGTAGGTTCATCATGCCGTTGAAACCACATCAGTAGCTTCGTGTGGAACCGCCATGACTTGAGTTTCAACGTCTTAGCAGCCATGTACTGCGCTTTTGTGCCCTGAAACACAGCACAAAACATTAGCCCTGCATAAAACTGCAATAAAACTCCTCTGTCATGTCTTTCACAAAGCCGCATACCAGCAAAGTGCAGTCATGTGATACAAAAACTACATTGTACATCAAAAATCCAACCTAAACAAATTCAGGTACTAATTCCAATAGTTTATGAATTACTGGTCTTTTGCCAAATCCCATTGCAAATAGTAGCGCTGACAGACTTTGATCAAAGAATATTCAACTTTGAAAGTATTGTGACCTTGACCATGGGTCAAGCCTCGTGGCATACCGTTGTGTAGTGATCATCCCTCTGCAGCTTGATCTTATTCAAACCGTAAAAAAAAACAAAAAATTCTCAGACAAAAATATTTTCAACGTTTCAGTGGATATATCATACAAATACCGAAAAATCATTGCACAGAGCATGTTAATTACAAGTGACCATCCAGAAGCCAAGGCCAAAATTTTTTAGACCCCACTGCTGGAAACTAGTAAGGTATCAATTAAAACAGAGGAACAACTGGCCGACCTCCATGTAGTAGAAGATGAAGAACAACGTATCGATGTCGAGACGTCCGTAGAAATCCAGCGAGTCCCAGACCGACGGTGGCAAATGGTACTGATATGCCGCAGCGATGCACGGACTATATGGAAAGTGCGTCCTGATAAATCAACATCAACGATAACAGGGAATACAAACGTGAAAAAAATAATTTGCCAGCCGCTTGCAATTTCCCACAGCTGCAAAATGTGAGTGGCTGGCAAACTACTGCTTGGCACCATCAGCAGTTAATGTCCAAACAGGTAAAAACTAAAAGCAAAGATCCTGTAATTTGCTACAGTGCTTCTTACACGAGTCGCAAAAGGAAGTGCCTTTTACAGTTTCCAAAGTGGCAGCTGATTGGCACGAGCTGACGATACTGCAGCACATCAGCCACATGAGACCTTCACCACATGTGACTGACTGGCCAGCAGAGCACAGATTCAGTAAGCAGAAAGCAGTACCAGTGATCGATGAAAACATTGGTGACCAGTTGCCTAAATCTCACAAAAATGGCCTGCAAGCATGCCGGTATGACTTATCTCAGAAGTGCAGGTATGGTTTCCAGCCGGCCAAGGAAGTGCCGGTATACCACACCGGTCCATACCGTCCCACTTCGAGCCTTGGACCACGCACAGGCATAGTTTGCTGCCAAAAGATCTGGTTGAACCAGATTGGTTTTGAAAAAAAAAACTAAATTGCGGATATTGACTTTTCTGTTTTCAAAATTTAAGGTTGGTTTGGCGTTTAGAAAACCAAGAACATCTTCATCGAAATCCACACAGTTGGACAGTTCTCTTCATACCTTATCCGCTGAGAGTCCGACGGATGTGGAAGATGTCGTGCTGCTGATTCCAGCATCTCCAGCTGGAAGACGTGCAGCCGGTCCAGAGGCTGGGGGCCAAGCGGAGCCACTCCAAGCACCGGGTTCAACCGTATTGCACATGTTGACTGCATACATATCAGTCATTCAGTCAGTCAAAACATATTAACAAGAAGCCCAGCTCGATATCGCTAGGATGGCCAACCGTACTGGCTGTCAGTGACCTTCAAGACCATCGAAGGTCAATGATTTTTTTATGTTATTTAAAAGCCACTTCCTATTTTTGACTAATAGTAACCTTGGCCGTATCTCTCACTGTTTCCAAGATATGACCAGTTTTCCGTTGAAAAATGCACATTTTTCCCTACTCCCCGCCATTCAGCCGATATGAAAATGTTCCCCCTGCACTAGATGGCTGAAATTATGCACGCCCAAGTTTAACACAGATGACCAATTATTCCCATAAACAAGTTTTCCTCTACGACCTAAAGCTTAGCCACGATACATCCACATCCGTTACAGATGGACAAACAAACAGATGAACAAAGAGATAAACGAATGACAACTTGTGTTAATAGCTCGACTGTTACTTAAGTACAGTCGGATAAAAATGATTGACCAATTGATTCAGAGCCAACTTACTGGCACCAAGCACCATGCAGTCTAATTAATAACCCAGTAAACGTTCCACAATCTCATAAACAACTGGACATGATCACCATAGAGTCTGTTTACTGTTTATCTCTGGGGACTTCAGTTTTCCCTGGCGCTGCATTCGGCACCATCCATAAGCTGCAGCGAGTACAGAACAACTCTGCAAGGATCGTTCATCAAGCACCAAGACATGCATATCCACTGCTGAAGAAACCACACTGGTTGCCGGTGGAGCAGCACATCTCTTACAAGCTGGCCTTGTTGAAGTTCAAAATACAACAAACATCAGCACCGGCGTACTTCAGTCAACACATCATAGCACGCAGTGGAACTCGGTCATTAAGATCATCGGATGTTCCACTGCTCCATGTACCCTTCAGATGGACTGCCATCGGCAAACGATTGTTCAGCTGTGCTGCACTGACAACCTAGAACTCTCTGCCTGCTTCTGCCATTAACTGTAACACTCTCAATGTATTTAAATCTAGGCTTAAAACTCACACATTTAATTTTGCATACAGCTAACTGACCTGCTCTGTCAGCGCCTCTGAAGCTACAGCAATATGGTGCTACACAAATGTATTATAATTACTATTATTAAATTCAGCCAGTGCCAGATGGTGACACTATGCGGACATATAAAAACATCTTGGCAGATAATCAGCCACCTAAGTCAACTCAGCCTGGCCATCCCTACATGAATAGATGCATTAAGTCCCTCCATGAGTAGATGCAATAAATACCAGTGAAAACATGGACATAAACAGGACACATCGTGCAATGCACGAGTTCTACATCAGTGATCTGGCCTTGTAAACTGGCGTCTGGGTGAAAGCTAAAAAAACGGAAATTAGCACCACTCAATGAACATTGCAACGTGAAAAAACTTTATGTTTATGCCAAAAACTGTAGCAAATTATCCATAAATTTATTCGCCATGTTAGACCTGTTGTTGTTGTTGCTGCTGCTGTTGCTGCAACTGTTGTGCAACGGCGAGTTGTTGCATCGTCGACATGACTGACTGTGTTGTAGCGTGCAGATGGTCGCCGACTGCCAAACTCTGCAGACTGGCGGCGACACTCGGCAGTGACGGAGTCCGCGAGATTGTCGACATTAAGCCGGTACTCAGTGCTGATGAACTGCCGACCGCTGCCGCAGTGCATGTAACTAGCAGTGCTGCCTACACCAAACATAAGTCAAACTCATCAGTCATGTTAACAAACCAAGTCAGTCAAGGAAAAAGCCAAACGACTAAGGTCTAGGACAGGCAGGGGTCAAACGACATGAGGGGGGCAACTGCTTAATCTAAATTTTTGTCTGTTGGAAAACTGTTGAAAAATTTTGTTCTTATCAGATAATTTTTGTCCAGTGATGCAAAATTTAAGGACAAAACTAAAATTTTGGCCATCATAATCTTCTCTGTCAAAAATTTGCAAATGACTGTCAAAATTTTGTCGGAAATTTGCAACTTCCTGCTCCACCTACATGTTTAAGCGCAACAGCAGCTACTACTGTAGCGCGTCTTAGTCATCGCAATTCTGTCCGTCTGTCCGTCAGTAATATCAGCACCCAGCGTTTTGTCAACATGAAGAAACTTATATTAAAAGTAAACGATTTACAGACATGATGGCCATATTGGCTAGGCTACACAACCTGTGACGTCATCAGCACGGCCCATCAACATCACGAATAATTAATGGCCAAACCCAATCTAATGACGACACTGGCTAAATTCCATTAATATTCATGATGTTGATTGGCCGCGCCGATGATGTCACCAGTTGTGCTCATCTCTTAAATTTTTTTTGGCGTAACGTAACGTAAGACCATATTTTCGTCACAATCAGGCATTAATTTTGTATACTTATTAAGCCTAAATCAACATATAATATATGCAAGGTGAAATGTCTAATTAAGAGCTACATAAATTGTGTGAGTGAGTTTGACCGTGGCCATGAACCTTTAATTCACTTAGCTAGCTGCACATCAATGGTGTAACCGAATTAAACTAATTTACTGACAATAGTAATAATAAAAAGCTGATGCTTGCTTACGGAAGAGACGCCGATGGCGGGACCGTTCAGTGTCGGGAGGATGGAGTCAAGCGAAGCGGCCGAGTCGAGTGTCGTAGTTTTCAACCGTTCGCTCATCGGCGACGTTCCACCCACGCCACCCCCGGCTGTCATGGACGACATGCTGCCACTCCCGGGCAGTGATTGTAGACTTGCTAGCGACCGCGAACTAGCCACGCCCACCACGTTGCTAAGCGACGTCGACGAGCTGCCAACGGTCGTCATGGCAACCAGCTGCAAAGTTGCGACTAAGACTATAACTTGCTAATACTAACAGACCAAAATTTTTACTATCTGATATCATATTTCAATACAAGTAGGAGCCCAATATTTTAAAAGTATTTAAAAAGCAAGTAAAAAGGAAGTAAATTTGTATAACGGTAGTTCACAACATTGAGAAGAGATCCATTAATTTTACAGTGCAAATAATAATTAAAATACGAATTAGCAAATTGTCTGATATTTACCTGCAGAGGACAGTATCTAGCAGTGCTCATCACAATAACTTAAAACCGACGAGAACCCAAAAACTCATCAAGCTAAACCTTTTTAAAAAACCTGGGTTTAACCCTAAAATCGAATATAACCCACAGAGTTAGGCAGTTTTTAAACACGGTTTTTTCAATGTTGATTTCAATAATAATTAAACATTATATAATATACCAATTACCAATGACAATTTCAGTCATAAAAATACCGACCAGCGGACCAGCCAATGGCATCGCACCGTCACCAACCGGTGGGCCGGCCGAAGTGGCTGCAGCCGCAAGATTGGTCAATGATGATACACTTCCTACGACCAATGATGACCGATTTGACAATGACCGGGAAAGTTCAGGTAAAACCGATGATGACGACTTCTCTGTCAGACATAACATTAGTAAGTAGTCTAATCGCATATAAGAGACCATCTTAGCAACAGTGGTCGTACAAAATAAACTAGAAATGAGAGGCAAAACCCAATGGGAGTCCGCCTGGCGCCCTAAGTCCGATTGAGAAGGGAGTTAGTTTAGGGTGAGGGGGGGTGAAATTTCTCCGGTAGCAAAGTCACAAGTTGCGAAGTCAAATGCATAAGCATACACAAAACACGCATTATCGACTTAGGGTGGGTCAACATCCGTGCCTGCAACTTTTTTGTTAGTGGACCAAACTTCTGAAATTTTTTTTGGTTCAACACTGTAGGAATGGCAGTCACTCAAGTTCATTATTGATTTTTGGTATGTCGATCCGCTCCAGCAATATTCGCGGTCAAAGTTTGAAGTTGCCCGAAATCACTTCGAATTTTGAACTTGGGCGGGTCAACACTCGTGCCTGTAACTTTTTTGTTAATGTCACCATTTTTTTTGCTAAAACCAGCAAAATCGTCCTTGATCAAGTTCGTTTCTTACTTTCAACATCCAATCTGTTCCTAAGATATTCGCAGTCAAAGTCAAAAGTTGTCCAAAATCGAGCCAAAGTTTCAAATTTTTAACTCTCCAAAATTTCTGGGGAGTGGGCCCCCCAAAATTTGTACATAAGTGATCATGCCCACCTTATGGCCCGTCATGTGCCGTTTCATGAGGGTACTCCCTTTACCCCCAAAGCTACAGGTATGGATATGTCAAATTTTAAGCCAATTTTGGACCCCCTTTGAAAAAATTTGCAAGGGAGACCCCTACTCCCAGCGGGGGTGCACTAGCAAAACTTGGTCAATCTTGGTCAATCTCTAGCGTGTGGAAAAATTTGGCGGCTCAGCACCCCTTAGAGGCCAAAATATGGTCTTTCGAAAAAAGTCGATTTAGGTGGGTATGATTCCACACTGATATCTCCGTAATTAGTGGACCAAAGTTCACCAAATATTTTTTGCCGAACACCAGAGGAATTGCGGTAGATCAAGTACTTGACCGATTTTGAACATTTTCATCCATTCTGGAGACATTCGCCGTTAAGTTTAAAGTCAACCGAAATCGGGCCAAATTTTGCATGTTTTTGGCCCCTAAAATTTTTCTGAGGAGAAGCCTCTGAAATTTAGGACCGGGAATATAAAACTGAACATTCTCTGAGCATCGTGTGAAATTTCGTGGCGATAGGCTGACAAAGCTCAAAGATCTCACGAGGAAAAGAAAAGAAAAAATAAATGCCAGCAAAACATAAGCCTGCTAAAAAGCTATCGCTTCTGGGTGGACTAAATAGTATTCCTATAAAATTAAATAGTATTACTAACGAGATGTCACGCCATGGTCAAGGCTAAGTACAGTCTGTTGCTAGCCGCAGAAACCTCCGCAGGCAGTAATAAAGTAACAAAATGACATTTCTGAATCCAGGTCAACTGGTTGCACACAAAAAACACACAAAACCCCTGTGACGTTGACCTTCAACTCTGATATTATGCAATAGGCTTCTGGTGTTGTCAAGACTCAAGGTTCATTTTAGTAGCAGTATTAGCAAAAGTTTTCAAAATCAAGCTTGTCGTCTGCTTCCACTGTTGAAAATGGTTACGAATGCTAGAAATGGAGATTAAATGATTTTGCAGTAACTATGCTGCCTAAATTTGTCAGAAGCAAAATCTGCATTTTTGACACTATACAGAAATTATATAAAAAGCAAAAATAGAAATAACGACTGCACATGTGCTTGATGATCTGTACAGTCAGCTAATAGGCTGTCTTAAGTTTTCTACAGCACTTCCTAAGTTCTTTATTTTTTTAAACAGTCATACTTAAGATTTTCTTAAGACTTAATATTAGAGATGTCAAACTAATGCATTAATTAACACGTTAATGTGTTAATAAATTAACATGCATTTTAAAAAATCAATGCTCATGCGTAGATTTATTTAATTTACATAATTCTGTGAAGCAAAAGTTCCAATATTTCGTTAAACTGCAATTGCCAACTTTACAATATAGGCAACAAAAGGGGATATGATTCAGTTATATAAATATGTAAATAATAAGTACGATACCAATTTTGTGTTACAGTTGCAGTATAAATCTATGTTAGAAAAGCCTTATGATATCAGGGGTCATAGATACAAATTGGTGTCCCAGTTGTGCAAATATGATCTCCGGAAACATTTTAGATTAGTTAAGCTATGGAACTCATTACCTGATGATGTTGTATCAGCATGCAGGGTTAGTAGTTTTAAGAGACGTTTAGATTTGCTCTGGCGTAGTTTTAGTTTGTATTATGATTATAAATCAGTCATCTACACTGTGTCTCAAAAAAAAGCATGTGACTACATTTTTTGCAATAACTGGAACAATGAATGTCCGATTATAATAATTTTTGGCACACTTATTAATGAGACTATATGTCAT
>Ga0209367_1001049_pt1 | contig 32268 bp, 18 predicted proteins | sample WorMetLIZISLAND2_FD_187412 | JGI IMG/M metagenome (GOLD analysis project Ga0209367, IMG submission 187412) | Marine gutless worms symbiont microbial communities from Max Planck institute for Marine Microbiology, Germany - Olavius geniculatus... ...
CCTGGACTGACAATGGACATCTAATAGACTATAGAAGCACAGCGTATTGACTCTGCACGGCGTGTCAGTCCAGGTGCTTGTATCTGGATGTCCATGGAGTGGACGGACGGACGAAGGCGACGGCGCGGAATCGGCGGCGTGGTGACGATGAAATTCATGACCGCGGCAAATGCGACGACTACGACTACGACTACAGGCTCTGAGAGATGCCATGCCGCTGCACGCCGTCGGTCCAGTGGCGTAACTACGACAGACAAACGGAGCCAAAAATGAAATTACGAACACGAGGGCATGAGTTTAGGCCTACACTGGCATTCGTTAGGTGCGACTTTAACAAGAAGAACCAGTCCATCAATTATTTTATGGTTTAGACCTATGTTACAACATAATTCACTGCTTTGTTGTGTTAACGTTTTGTACTTCTTTTCGTGTTTTCGCAATGTGTTTTATTCTAAGCTTGTGTGTGTGATATTGCGTATAATAAACTCTATTTGCTTCCTTAGTTACTTACTTACCCACTTGAATGCCCCCTGGCTACGCAGCAAACGAAATAAAAGCAGCTGACGAAAAGAAAGTCGGTAAGCAAAACGCAAGAAAGTCAATAAAGGCAAGAACAAGATACGCTACGAACGCAGCTGACGCAATGGCAAAAACACAAGGATAAAAGCGGTCATTGCGTTCGTTGCGTTGCATACGTTGCGTGCGTTGCTTTGGGTGGAACCCGATTCACAGACATCGTCATAAGATTTGTTTTCAGATAAGGCTTAGTAGCATTCTATGTCTTAAGATCGTTTTATTTATTAACAACTTACGAATATTGTCTTACATGTAAAACGCCCAAAGTGATCCTACGATTTTTATGATCTTTCAATTAGTTCTCATAATTATCTCTCATTATAATGTCTGGCGTGTTTTTAAGAGTTTATAATCTTACTCCAATCAAGCGTGACGACTGATAGCATCTCGCGTTTGTATATCAAACGTGCGTCCAGGCAGAACACGCCGTCGAGCATGGCCACGAAATAAGAACGTTTCGACGCGGTATACTGCGTATTATGCCTCGATCGCAGTCCGTGTTGGAACGTACGGATCTTAAGATTATCTTAAGCTGTTTTATGAATCGGGCTTTTGTGTCCAATTCAAAGAACATCTTAAGAGAATTCTAGGGGCATTTTACCTACCTACCGTCATCTAAAATCAATAGCGGTAAACTAATTTACAGAACAGTTGTGACATGTCTTAAAACACATCGTAAAATAAAATTTTACGATTATCTAAAATAAATTCCGTCAATTCACCTGGAACATGTCATAATCTTAGGACATCTCAACTTTTGCCTTAATGTGATGATTAGCCTATAATACACATCTTGGGATAATTAATCTTATGACAATGTCTGCAAATCTGGTCGTGTTTAGTGACGCCACTGTACTGGTTGGTCGGTCGGTTCGTCTGCAATAAAGCCCGTGTGGTCGGTGGTTCTGTGGTCGCTGTGTCGCCGCAGTGTTTTACTGGCTGCTGCTGCTGGACCGACCGACCGACCGAGTGACTTGAGTCTGAGTGAGAGCGCACGGGGTATTTTACGACCACACGTGCGTGCGTGCGTGTGCCACCCCTACCCTACGTACCAACCTCGTCCACGCGTGACTGACTAGTCTTACGTGGACTTTTTTTGTCCAGTCCAAATGTCGCCGCCCGCTGAGGTTAAGAGGCTGAGTTGACCTGAACCAACACACTGGAGACCAGCAACTAAGACCTCAGATGTCATGGTGACAATCAGTGCGGAAAAAACCTTGAAAATCCAAAGATATCAGAGAAATGACCACAGCGAAGGAGTGCGAGGGATTGACTGTCATTTTATCCACTAGTTAACGCGTTCTTAGCGACGTGACTTTAATCGAAAATTTAACGATTATAATAGTATTAATCTTTAACATTTTGACGGTGTGGTAAGTCGTCAACTTTTACAGCTTTACTTGTTTGTAGGCCTACTAGTAGCTTGCAATCCAGTGTCGTTATGCGTCAACGGCTGAAGACGCAGAGCGACGTAGGTGACGTCACACATAGCGCCGAAGTGGTGGCGACGACGACGTGAATTCTTGAGTCAATAATCGTTGGATTATTCAGAGTCATTATTGCTTGAGAATACACGTTTTCGATCGCCACCCGATCATCGATCTTCGCCATCGTTCATCGTCGACAGCTTCAACTTATTAGCTCGAAGCAAAGAGAACGTCGTAAGGCCAAGACGGCAGCCGGATAAGTAGCCGGGCCCGGGTAAAACAGTATATAAAATGTATCCGATAACCCTATGAATAGCCGCTAGGCTATTGATACGGCTGCCGGATAAATATCCTGTGCCTTGATATTAAGTCTGATGCTGCGTTTCATTAGGATCGTGAACTCGTGTTCACGAGAAGGGGAAACTGGTGATCACCATCGTGAGCGTTTCAAACACTGGAAGTAGATTGGCGGGAACGACGGAAACGAAGTAAACAAAGTCGTAAAATACAATAAACACTGGATTTGTCCTAATAGCTTTTTCACTCGAATATATACGCGTATCAATTTTAAAGTAACCTAAGTTTAGTTTGAACCACAATCCTAATTAATTTAACTTTTAAAATTGCTGAGTGAGAAAGTTTTGCACAATACGAACCTTTCCGCACTGCCTACAGGCATCAGCTGCGACTGCGAGTGTCATTCGCTCTACATACGGCGACCTATACCTTACGCTAGAATTACAAAAAAACTCACATATTCATAATAAGTGTCATGCAGCATGTTGATTACCAAAATATAGCCGTTCATTACAAATCATTGCATTTTACGACTTTGTTTACTTCGTTTCCGCCGTTTCTCGCCAATTTATTTCGTTCGTCGCGAAAATGGAGGTGGTCGCCAGAATCACGAGTTCGATCACGACTTGCGATCACGAGTTCACCGCCTATTTGGAACAGAATCGATTACGATCCCGATGGAACGCGGTATGATAATGAGAATGAAAAATGCATTTTAAAAAAGCCAATTAGCGACTTGATAATGTTGCTGTTGATAATCAGCCTTGTGCATTTTTGTGCGCTTTTATCACTTTTATTTCGTCGTGAGTTGAGACGCTTTAGTACCGACGTTGCTGCTATTAATTAGTTAAAAAGCAGTTAATTCTAATTCTAGAAATATTTGACGTTCGGGAAACTTTTCGATGTATAGCAAGTTGAACTACTGAGTATTTAATATCTACCCTTACTAGGAAAGCAATGCGCGTAAGAGTATTCCGGCTTAGCTCTGAGTGATCGACAAACTTCATTTATACGAAGTTTGGTTTTCATCCCACGCAACGGTGGCAACAGACTCAGCTGACGCAAGCGACGCAATGACTAAAACGCTGCGATAGAAGCGTCGTTTATACCTGCGTTGTGTCCGTTGAGAAACATGGGCGGCGCTAGGAATCTGAAGCTAGGGGAGCAACGGGGGGCAAGGGCCAGGGTACAGGGAGCAATAATTTTTTTGCGAGCGGGCAAAATGTCGACCTTATTCAGTTGTTGTGTGCATCGAAAAGATATAGCGGAGTCCAGAGGCAAAGCCACTGGTCAAGGAACTCAGGGGGCGAAACCCCCCCCTGAAGCTGAAATACTTTTAGCTTGTGGATGTGCAATGAAAACGCAAATTTGTCTGCTTTTTAATATTTGGAGACGCAAACAACTCACAGATATCTGCGTTGTCTTGCATAAATGACGTTTAATAAGTCAAACCTTGGCATTAATAAAGTGCCCTGCCCACAGGGCACTTTATTACCATTAAAATTTTTCCTGGGGGACATCTGGGGGCAAGGGCAAGGGCACGGGAGTAGCTGCCCTCTGCTGCCTCTCTGGCACCGCCCATGTTGAAAACGAGCGTTGCGTTGGATAGAAACCATTCTTGACCAACGGTCGTACTTCATCAATCGTCCGCCCACTCATTTCCTCATTGCGAGAACTCTACCAAGACTACCAAAAACCTAGCAACGCAGATCAACCAACCAGCGACCAAATGAACGAACGATAGTGTGATGAAATGGGGCGTAGGCTTTAATTGCTCTCGTTGAGTCGAAGGAACGAAACTTTCTTATGACGTGTTGCAGCCAACGCAGCCGGCTACACAGAGTTAAATAAAATTGCTTAATATTGATGTGATAGAATGACTGACGTCCGACTATTCTGGCGTCGCTCGCTAGAGCCACTGTAGCCGTACTTCAACCCACAATTAATCCCCTGAGTCATGCATCGGAAAGACCCTTCTAGCAAGAACATATTTAGGCGTACGTAGGTTACGTTCTACTGCCATATTTTTGTTAAATTTCTATTTGACTGCAGGTAATCCGAATTCTTAAGTTTTTCCGAGTCGTCACAGCTTGTCACCGAAGCTGGTCTGGCCCCACTGCGTCGTATCAGTGAAGAAAGCCCTCAGCGTGAGGGCGGAAATTACTGGGCAAGCGCGCGACGAACTGAGCGACGACTGTACGACTGCCACACGACTGCACGCGACAGCTTGGCGAGATTTCATCTTCACATTGTATTGTCGTCCGGAAATGTTTGGGCAAGTCTGGACACGACTAGACTGTGTTGCATTGTCCTGTTTGAACCTATAGACGCATACAAGGCGACAGAACTGAACTGAAATGAACTGCACTGACCTATTTTAGTTCAGTTCAGTTTATTTATGGTACGCTGAATTGTTGTATTGTCATCCGTCGCTAGCGCTGCCAAGTCTAACTAAATACAAATAGATGACGCTAGACGAAGAACGAAACGTTATCTTCTCGCCAAACTTTCTCCGCGTGATATCTCGCTCCGTCTGTCCACTGTTTCGCCAGTCGTTACGACGCTTTGTCGAGTTTTTTAGTCTTAACGAGTCTTTGTTCAGTTATGCGCAGTCTTGTTAATTCGTATCAAGTCTACTCTAGTTCACATAACGCCAGATGACGATTTTCACCTTCGTTCGCTAACCGGTTTCTAACTAGGCGTCAATGTTCTTTTTTACTGATTTTCCCCTGCTCTACAGGCGACTGTGCGGATTGTCCCGAGTCGTATCTAGCCTTATCAAATCTTGTCCAGTATAGATGACGTACGACGATCGGTCTGAAGCTAATCGCTGGTGCAGCTGTTCTCGGATTGATCGCGACTTGATCACGTTTATTCGTAGCTCCTCGTTCCATGGTTTCCGGTTTTTTGTCGCTGCACACTCAAAAATGGCGACACGCGCAACCTCTTGAATAGCGAGTCTTGGTTTTTAGCAGGTCGCTGATCTCAAGCTGTATAATTTGCCAAATTATACTTTTTGTTGTTGTTATATCGAGCCACGGAAATCCAAAGAAGGTAGCAGGTGTTGCCTAAACGTCAACAATAGCGAAGTTATAAACGATCAGTGATCACAAATCTACGCCGAGAATAGTGCCGCCTCTTGGCAAATCAACTGTAAGTTATCTTTTAGATTAGTGAGGAGTGTAGATAAATGATTGTTCAGAATAAGCAAATTAATCTACCTCCTTGGGTGAGTAAAAGCGAATAAGATTTAAACTTGCCACCTCAACTTATAAGGCACTGCACACTGGCCATCCACCTTACCTTACAGATCTTCTGCAATATCATAAATCCTCAGTGTCCACGCGCTCTTCTACCAGTCAGTTACTTGCAATTCCCCGGCATAACTTATCCTTTGGTTCTCGTTCCTTTCGCGTCTCTGCTCCGAGAATTTGGAACTCCTTAACTCCTCAAATTCGTCAATGTCAAACCTTGGCTACATTCAGATGTCACTTAAAGACCCACTACTTTCAGTCAGCCTTTTCTGCCACCAAACGTCCATCATCCTATGCGCCCTGATTCTTTCTGAGACTTTGGCGCTTTATAAATCATTTACTTACTTACTTACTTACTTAGTGTCCACATTGTCCCAAGCTTCTCGCATGTTTGCCATAACGGATGCTGAGATGGGTTGCTCTCGGCGGTGCCGTGAGAAAGCACGGGGCAGGATGTTGCAATTTTTTGACAAAGAAGCTTATTGATGTTCAAAATTTCAATCACGCCTCAAATTATATTAAAATATAACATTTTAAACCCCAAATTTGGTATTTTTAGTAAAAAGTTTTCCGCAAAGAGAAAAACGTTTTCCGACCAGCTAGAATTTGGGGGGAGGGAATTGGGACTGCTCGTTGTTCCCTGCTACTTTGCCATGATGCCGTTGGCGTTGGCTGTTATTTCGTGTGAAGTTGTGTGGCCCATCGAGCAAGCAGCCGTTAGGTTATCTTCTGCGATCTGATCCCTCGGTCGCGAAATTCATCACATTGCAGTCTCCGTCTCCATGCTGCATGCATTGCCTTTTAGCACGCCTCGGATACCAGCATTTGTGAAAGATTCAGACGCTGGACCACATGCTACGTGACGTCACAACTCCCTTGGAAACTCCGCCCGGTCGACGTCCACCTTTACGAATTCATAACATTCGACACGCACGTTACGTTACGTTGACCGTATGAGCCGTTAGACCGCGGTCGATCGAAGCTGATCAAATTATTCCGGCGCGCATTATCATTTCATCCACTGCATTCGATTGAATAATTTCTTAACGGCATAGCAGCACAAAATAGACCAAAGGCGTCGTCGGTTACAAAAGTTAAGGGGTAAAAAGTTGCAATTTTTCAACTATAACAGCTGCAGATTTCCGACGAAAGAAATTATGGGTCTTTTCGCAAAAATTTGATTTTGTCCCCTATGAATTCATCCAAAATAGGAAATTTTTGTTGTATTATATAGTTTATATGTTTGGGAGATAGTCTTTCGGCAAAAAATCCTGACAAACTAAAATTCAGGGGCAGCATAGAACAATCCCTCGAGATCATCATGGCACGGAGCGGGGCGACACAGCAATAAGGCAAGAAAATGGGCCCATAGGCCTATATACTTATTAAAAGTGCCATGGTGCATACCAGGAGGCGTCGTGCGAAAACAAAACCCCAGGCAAGCTGGTCGTCAGAACGAAGAAATACTACTGCCACTACTTCTTGCAATCCGTCGCCAGCAAGCGGCACAAAGCGTGAAACCGTGGAATGGCAAGTCAAGGAGGATTAGCAGAAGGAAACAGCCCAATAAAAGTATGCAGATGTGAGTACGGCGGACGGGTGGACGACGTCTAATGCTGACAAACGGGCGATTGCGAGTGGCGTATAGAGACCATAGAACTTACTGCATGCGCAAACTGTGACGATAGAGAGTCGAAGAAGTATCAGTTGGTGGCGACTCCAAGCGACAGAACAGAACTGAACTAAACTGAACTAAATTCGCATGCTCTGCGGCTTTGTTCCGCCGCTTTGATCATGCCTTAATACTGTCGAATTGGCGACAGCGACTAGAGAACGATAGAACTGTGACGATATAGAGAGTCGACGAAGTACTGGCGGGACGGCGACTCCGTTACGTTAGTCACGTGACAATCAGCAGCCGAGACTATAGCGACTGCGTGTGACGGCAGTTGATTCACGATGAATTTGCGATTGGATTACTTGCTTTCTTAAGCACGCACGTACGTAGGGGACTCACGGGCGCAGCCGGCTCGCAAAAACTGCGACGTGTGGGGCATGCAGCTTTCCTTCCAAATTGGCCTAACACCAGGACACGATCCCCTTCAGCAGCAGCGTACTGGGTCAAAAAAATCGTCATATTTCCCGACACACGAGATTATGGCCCACTTATGAGTGCTCAGAATTTCAATTTTACTCATAGATTCGCCCAAGGTGGAAAGTTGCAGCCCCAAATTTTGTATCTAGGCTTATTGGGGAAATTTTTCGACACATAATTTCTGAAAAGCTAAAACAGAAACGCGAAATAGCCCCTACCCTGTAATTACACCCTTCCCTCAGATTCGGCCACTGGCTGACGTTGTGCACTTAAAATATGCACGTACTTACTTACTTACTCCCTGTAACTACGCCACTGTCTTTCAGGACATAATCCCCTCTTGTATGAAATTCCCCGGGACAAGATGCTCCCGTGTTTCGTGTATTTTTTCTCTGCGTGGGTCATCGCCCCCAAGAATTCGGCCACCGGCGTCGCTAAAAAGTCTTGGAGTCGAGAGGGGCAGAAAGTTGCGTCCCTAAATTTTGCATGTTTGAATGAAAAATGTCTGACAAAGAAGAAGAATTTCCCACAGGCCAAAATTCAAGGGGACATCTACCCCACACCCCACTACCCTTTCCTATACCCCTGCCACGACGTCACTGAATTCGGCGCCTAAATGTCCCAGACGGGGGTAGTCGCGACACGCTTCCGGCTCTAGGATCGCTCGCTGGTGAAACAGCTCGTTGGTTGGTGGCAAGTTGGTGCTAGCTCGTGCTTCTTGAATAATATATCGACGACAGCGACGCCCGGCCGCCGCACGCAGCAATCAAGAAGTGTCCGTGAAGCCACCCAGCCGTCGACTAGGCCTACTACTCGACTACTCGGCGTTGCAGTGGCTTCACGTCCTCTTCTTATCCACCATGCATGACTCTAGTGCAGTCTGTGGATTCTAAATATTCCGCGCCTCCATGGTATTCAACTGAATATCAACGGGCCAGAAATGACCATAACTGTCAAACCTTTGACTAGGATGGTGCTGCCGCCTGGTAAGAAATCATGACTGATCTGAATCCACAAAATAATTCGGATCACTACAAAAAATGGACACTGAAAGGCAAAAACATAAAAATAAGTATTGTAGGCCCTATTACAAAACATGAGCACAACAAAAGCAAAGACACCGAAGTTCGATCTTTTCAACCTTCGGACGTTTACTGTGACACGATGCTGCCAGTCTATCTGTGAATCTTCAGTTTGCGGTGGATCGTGATTCCACCAGCAGTGAGTCCGCTGTCCACATCCAGTCGTCAGAGAGTGACAGGCGGCATGCGATTTTCGCTAAGTATGCGGCGTCACCAACACGTACGTCGTCGCACGTACGATCACACCCTACGTCCGTCCGTCGTCTGTCCAGTAATAACTTGAAAATGCCACCCTCTCTGCCAGTGCGTCGCCAATATCTTTCTCACCCACCCAGCCTTCACTCCATTCGCAACGATTTGGTGTCATGACCTTCTTCCAACCAAGGCCAGATTTTGTGCTCGGAAGAGTTTGAAACTTTTGACTTCTTTTTCTCTGATCTTATTTTCCCACCTTTGCCTTCCTTTTCTTTTTTCTCCCATTTCCCACTTTTCTCTTTCCAATCCAGCTAGAAGCTCCGAGGGAGCACATGATCGTTATTAGTTGACTCCACAACTAGTTAACTACTGTCAGAATAATTAAGAGTAATTAAAATTTTTAAAATTCTGAAGATTTTTCACCCAAGACCAGGACTTTTGTTTCAAGACCTTGACGAAGACCAATAGACCTACTTTATTTTTGTCATCGAAGCGCCTCAAGACCATGATCTTGGTCTCGAGGACTATATCACTGACACTGGAGATAAATAATAATATAACATTTTGCATTTATTTTAACTAGACGTTGTGCTAGATAAAAATATGCAGATGTGACGTTTTGTCCATAGATGTGAAAAACATTTTGTTTGCTTTTTAAAGTAAAAACATGTTTTTATGTTTTTTAAAACTTTTTATGCTTTTTGTCCATTTTTAATGTCGTGTTTTTTTGGTCTTATTAAAACATAAAAGTACAAAATTGTAAATATGATGTATTTTTCATGGGCAAATTGCGTTTAATTAGTCCTGTTTTCGATCTGTACCATAATCACGGTTACATAATAACATTCAGTACATGCCGGTCTTTTCACAAATGGTAGATTTTTGTTTTTAACACGTTATCGTGCTAAATGCAGTTCATTGTTTTTTTTTTACTTTCATTGTCTGTTTTTACATGTTTTTATAAAAATGAAAAACATGTTTTATGTTTTTTTATTTGCTAATCAATGTTTTAAATGGTTTTGCCATTCTGCCCTCGATATGTTGTATTGGTACGCCCCTGGCGGAGACTTTAAAAACTGCTGCTGATATGCCAATTCGTCCAGCTCTTCGAAAGGCGGCGTACTACCACGCTGTGCTAGCGTATAGGCCTAAGCGTCGATCTGTGCTGTGGTCACGGCGGAACCGACGACGATGGACCTACGTGAGCGGCATTCAACTCCGCATGTGCATGGGAAGGAAACACGTCAACGTCATATCTCCGGCTCCGTCATCATTGCGTCTCATTTGATCTAGTGACGCTTCTGTCCTCTTAATGAGTACCACACATACTCGCTATACTAAAGATCAGGCCTGGAAAAAAACCTAAAATTGTGATGTTTTTATTAATTCAGAAGACTTTGTGTACAGAAAAAAGGGACATAAATTATTATTGTTGACACAAGGAGGTAGGTAATCCTATACCGGGGAAGAACAAACCTAGAGTATTTGGAGAAAGTTTTGAGGTTTTAGAAAGTTTTGTTTCGATTTTTAAAAGTTTTATAAGGTTTTTGTGTACAAAGATGGAACAAATTTTAAGACTCGCGAAAAACATCATTATAGGCCTAAGGCCTTCATCATCCTCACATCGTTTTTTGTTGAGTGAACGACGTGACGTCAGAAGTCTCAAACTATGATTAAGCCTAAAATACAAAATTAGATTTAATTTCCACTATAAACTGCGCAACAAATAAAAGCCTGAAAACCCAAAATTTAGACTTTTGAAGTTTTAGGGGAAAATGAAAACCTAGGTTTTTCGAACCGTGTTTTACCCCTCCCTAAATCGGGGCTGGAAAATTGGTTTGAAAAACCACTTTTTGAAAACAAAAATTGTACGTTCTTAATTTGTGGTGTAATTTAATACTACTACTGTACGTTGTACGTGCGTACTTTTTGAACCCACCGTGTAGTTGACACGACACGGATATCGAATGGTGGACGAGGGTGTGCAGTAATGCAGATGATCGCAGTGAATAAATAATTAAAAGTCGCCAGTGACTCGTCGATGGTCGAACAGTGAAGATCGTGAGTCGTGACAAAGCTGCTTAGCTGCATGGCTTGTATGCCTAAACAGTCTAGTGGTCAATCCGTGAATTGGACCACCATCGATCAGTCCTAGTACATCCAGTGTAGAGCTGCGCCAAGTACTCGAATCCAAAACTCTACGTAAATAAGAAAGTAAGGGCATGATTGACTGTCTGCGAACACGTAAACTATATCGATATACAACAAACACCAAGGTCAACTCAGCCTTCCATCCCTCCGCGGTAGGTAAATCGGGTACCTGCATGTCTGGGTGGGGTCGAGATAGGGCGCGTTCATCTACGTCGGGTGGTGGGTATATGTGCTCGCATATGACAGATGACGCTCCAAACTTCGGTTTCCCATGAAACGCCTTTTAAAGCAAATCTTTTTATTGCACAAAACAAACGTAAATGCAAAACTGCATATACTGTAATGTATTAGCCTATTATAAGGTTTGCAACATTATTATTTAAATACGTACTCATTATACAAGAACTCGTCAAGTTACTCACATAGCCCAATCCTAATCTCTGGTAAAGCCTTGAAAGTCTCAATTATGCTGCCCAATACGCCGACTTCGATTCGCGCTGTTTAGCTCATGAGAATAATGCGCCTGTTGCATTTATTAATGCCCCGAAACACAGCTTTTCTCCGAATTCACCGCGGCCAAGTTACCCCTTAAAGACACCATGTCACAGTTTTTTAACCGACATTTATCTTATATTTGCTGTTCTAGTTGTTACTTTTTACATAGGCCTAAACGTTTTTTATCATCATGTTTCATGCAATCGAAGGTGTAGCCAGGCTTCAATTCATAAAGAGTCCAGGTGGAACATCGTGGTGCCGGATTTACAGATAGATAATGGTGTCAAAACACATAACTTGACATCTTGAAGAGGCAACCTGATTTTGCCTCATACTGGCTACGTCTATGAGTGTAATATGTTTTAGTTTCAATCACAGTGGCGCAGCCAGAAATGTGAATTAGGGGGCCTCGCTTCCCAGAAGGGTTTAAAAAAGCCCCAGAAGAAATCAAATTTTGTGCATTATAGCCCGATCTGGCAGCAACAATTACAGCTATTTTACCCCAAAAAATCAGATTGGGAGTTAGGCCCTCTGCTCCCCCCTGTTGTCTACGTCACAGTTTAATCAGTCAACCAGCCAATCAGTCAATCAGTCTGGAAGACAGCATCGGTTGGGTCGATGGCGTAACTCTGTTCAGGTCGTCGCATCTCGGCCGAGTGCTTCGCTGCCACTCGGTTGACGAACTTCAGCGCTGACGCTTTCCGCATCAAAGTCCTCACCTATGCACAAATAAATTTTCACATATATTTCACCCATTCGCTGAGAAAACCCCAGGTGGACGGCTTTGCATGAGATATGGCACAGGGCGGTCTTCTCAACAACGTAATCAACTAAGCCAAATTTTATCCCAATGTGGTCAGGGGTTTCGATTCTGTGGGGGTCAAATTTTTGGCATTCCCATAGTAACACGATGTTGTGGTTAACACTGGGCTTGAACTACCGTTCAGCCTGCGAAGAAAACAAAATAATAAACATCAGAATAGCGGTTTGAACATGGTTTCCATCCGACGCAATGTACGCAATGCAAAGAACGCAAACGCACGTAACGCAACGAATGCAGCTGAGCAGCTGGCGCAATGGCTGCTTCCATCTTTGCATTTGCGGCCAGCTGCATTCGCGACATATTTTTGCGTTCGTTGCATGTGTTGATGAAAACCAAGTCTTAGTACACGCAGAACTGCAATTTGTGGCGCAAGAAAAATTCCAGCTTGACTTCGAAAATTATAACAGGCACAGCAATACAACAAAGTCATCATAATAAACTACACCGAGCAGTAGTTTGCATTACTTAGGCCACTTTAAAAATTCCAGATTGATTGACTGAATGATACTGCAAATGTGCAATTCGTGCAGCTACAGAAACAATCATAAAGTAAAATTTCAAAAAAATAAAAACAGGCCAAATTCATATGCCTACAATTAAAAAAAATGTCACAAAGAATATCAACAACCGAATTTGCCACCAAGTCATTTTTTCAACTGAACATAAAATCGCAGAAAAATATGGCTTGGAGTCTAGCACAATCACAACTGGCCTGTTAACATAGACCTTGATAAAATGGTAGATTTATTAATTTTTTTGTGATTTTTGTAAATTGAGCATGAGCTACTCTGTAGCCTACTTGACTGTTAACTGCAGAACACAGAGTGAGTTAATTTTAATCCACGCGTTACGGTCAAAGTTCAGCATAATTTCACGACAGATGAAGATTCATGCAAAATAGGCAAAAAGTATTTAAACACACTAGTATACAAGTAATGCATTTTTTCTGCACAAAATTCCAAAACTTATCACACATAACATGCCTTTCTATCACTAACCGTTGATAAGTTATTAACAACAGTCCGAACGATTTTTGGCCTACCCTGTACAATGTATGTACAATGTACACAGTGTGCAACAGTACAACAAACATCAGGAAAACTAAACGAAATATAACCTCGTTTGGAGACTGATAATTAGGATTCTGATACAGTGTCTCGCCACCGAAACTGCTACGGAAAACTCTGATGGGATTCAACACTAACCGAGGACCTGCAACAGTAACAGTAATCGCAACAACGTACACTTTAAAATTTCATTATCTAGATCATTATTTATGGCACTTACAAATAGAGCACAATAACAGTGATTAATATCAACAGCAGTAGCTAACAGGAACCAACGTAATTTGGTATATGCGGAATCACCTTTTGCGGGAAAGTAAAGTAGACTCACCAATTTCAACAAGTTCTCCATTTTCATGCAAGATCTGAAAGTTGCGGAACCAAATGCGGTTGTCGGCGATGCAGAAAGTGATGATATGGTCAATGAACGGCTTGCTGCGTGGATGATGGTTTGGTGTACTGAACGTCTGTAATATAAATTGTACAAAACAGATATTACATACACAATATTATGACTGATCACAAATGCAATGCACAGATAACTATATTTTTCTGCTACATTTTTTTCCAAATTCTATGTCTCACTGTGCAAAATTTACCCAATTCTGTGGCAACCGATTTATTAAGCAAACTAGCAACGTTTTGAATTATTACCTCTGCCAAGGAGGTTATGTTTTCGCCAGACTTTGTTTGTTTGTTTGTATGTCTGTGTGTTAGCAAGATAACTCAAAAAGTTAGGACTTTCTGAAATTTTCTGGGAATGTCGAGAATGGCAAAAACTACCAGTGATTCAATTTTGGGGGTGATCTGGAAGGAATCCTGGATTCTGGATCACTTTGAAATTTTCGTTAACATTGCCTTCAATGGGGCATAAGGGAAACTGCTGACAAACCGAAGATGGTGCTGCTTTCTAGTTTGAAGTATAAAAACGTCTGCAGCTCTGTGCATCAAATGCGCAATAATCACCGACTAGGCTATACCTTATCGATGGTGGAATTACTTTTGTGATGCAGTGGAGTTTTGCTGATTGCAAATTGAAGTAGCCAGTCAATTTAAGAAAATTGGCAGTTTTGTCATGAAACTTTGATAACTTAAATTTGAAAATAAAAGTAATCACCAACCGATAATAATTCTGCAAAAGTACATGAAACATAAAAATTCCAGGGCTTGGCTAAAAATTCAACAGCCCAGAAAATTGAGTGGGCCCTACAAATTTAAAAAAACGATACAAGTGATGAACCAAAACAGGGGCTGCTGCCAATATCATCCCATCGAAGTTTAATATTTGATCATAATGTTTATCAGTCTGTAACTAATACATACAACACAAACTGTATAATATAGCAAAAATAACAAACAATAATACCTGAATAAAGATTTCTTTGAGAAGCCGCCACTGAGGCTCAGCATCAAATGTCTGCATTATACCAGCACAGATGAAGTTCACTACAGTTAGTGGCAACAACCCCCCTCCCCTACAAAAACGTAATATCTTCAGCACAGCACAGTGTTCTTTCACAACATTTTCAGCAAAACTAAGCTACACATTAAAAATCCAATGCAAACAAATTCAGATACCATCTGCAATAATTAATTGTCACTTGTCAGCTGTCATTTTAAATGGCAAAGACTTTAAAAAATTCGATCAGTCACTTGTCATACCAGTACTCATCGACCTCTTAACTTCATACGAAATTTCATTCAGATCAGAAAAACACAAACTTATGGTTGAATAGAGAGATGGTATGGACAGTAAACGGGCTTTATTAGGTTGATTTGATGACAGAATTGACGTAAAACTTACCGTGTCAAATGAGAGAAGTGGCCGTGATCCTTTCAGACAGTTTCCAGTCATCTTTAGCTCTAGCATTGTATGAACTGCAGTGCATTCGTAACACGTCATCATTAACAGCAGCAGAATAAATGGGCTTAACATGGCCCATTCAACAAGCACTATTTCTTGAACCACGCCAGTAATGTGTCAGATAAGTAGTGAGTGAGTGAGTGAGTGAGTAGGGTTTAACGTCCCACCCAACACAGTATAGGTCATTTCGGGGACGGCCTTCCCAGGCAATGCACAAAAACACATAATAACGGAACACAAAGTTTAACCTTTACAGATAAGTAGATGTAGATAAATCAGATATGAGAGACAAAAGAGAAAGTCTTAAGATGCTGTGTGAAGACAAACAGCGACGTGTGAAGGAAGCTCACTGCATAGGTTGGCACAGCAGAACAGAAATACCTAAAGGCTAAAAGGTCAGGGGTTCAACTTATGGTTGGTTGGTTTCATGTGGTTAATTCTTTGATGGGTGATTGCATGCAGACAGATAAACCAACCACCATGGTCAACTCAGCCTTCCATCCCTCCAGAAGAGGCAAATTGAGTACTGGTCTGTCTGGCTAAAGTTAAGGTAAGGCACAGTCACCTGTGACAGGTGGCAGGTAATATTGTGTGATATGGCAAGTGACACTTCGTAGCTTTGCAATAAATACCCACAAAAAGCTGTACACAAAGTAAAAGCTAAAGACAGACTAATGGTAACGGAAAAAATCTTAACAATAACATGCTATTGAATATGCAGCAAAATGCAGTGACTGTGCATTTCAGAACTGAAATGTGAAAAATAATAATAATACAATTCTATCGCAATCGAAGATGTGAGCAAGAAACAGATATAACACAGAAATACAAACCATTTTGCACAAGAAACTTTGCCGAAGGCCCGCGCGGAGTGCACGAAATCCTGTACATAGCACTAAGTACTTCTACTATAAGTACAACTACAACAACCACTGCTATTACTACAACTGATATGACTACAACTGCTACAACTACAGCAGATTACAATTATGACAATCAACAACTACTAATACCGGTACTACTACGAGGGTCGTTTGATAAATAAGTTACAAAACAGCATCATTCTGTTGGTTTTCCAAATATTAAAAATGTGAAATATACGTTTTGTACGAAATATAGTTCTAAGTAGCAGCTGTGAGTTTTATGACGATGACTTCACTGTGACCTGTGATGTCACTTATAAACATTTAATACGGCGACGTTGCCACTGAAATCCTCCCATAAAGAACAGCGGCCATTATGGCATTTTTGTGGACAAAAAAATAAATGCATATCAGATTCACTCAAAGACGCATCCAGTTTATGGCAACAAGTGCTTTACGAAGCAAACAGTTCACGTGTTGTGTAAAAAAATACTAGGTTGGCAGAAATTTGTATCATATACCCAGATGCAATCAATCGTTCTTCAGTGGCGTTGACAGCATCGTTTTTTTGCATCGAGCATTCCAAACTTTGCTGACAGGTAAAACAAATGTTTGAGCAAACTCAGATGATATGTTGAAAAATAAAACATTAGTCTTTAGCATTTAAAGAGATGACATTAACTTGACAAGTTTATTCATTTTTTTCGGTCCTACGCTGCTTGTCACTTGCAAGTTATGATAGATTACTGATAGAGAAAATAATACATGTGTAGACGGTGTTCTGTGAACAGATGACAACACAATAACCACATCATTATAAAAAAAAACTTCTACACGTGTTCAGAATAACATTTCCTATCAAACGTATGCTTCGGATTTTTAGATTTGGAAAACTAACAGAAAGACGCTGTTTTTAACTTATTTATCAAACGACCCTTGTATTACTCCCAGCCTACTATACCAGGGTTAAATGCTGGGTCACATGAAAAAGATTTTGGTCTACCGAAAAAAGCTATGCAAAAAGCAGAAAAATCTGCTAATTTCTTCAAAAAGGTACTGCAGCCAGGAGCAAAAACTGGCCAAAATTCAGACAGCACAATATTCTGGAAGTTATGTATCATTACGCTTATATAGCTGAGAACTAATATAACAGCAACATACCACATGTACAAATCTTGCTTTTTCTTTGCCTCGAAAAAGATGCACTTCTGACAGTTGTTCATCTCACAAATCTACAAATCAGTGAAACTCACTAGTCACTATTATTAAGACCTGGATAAAACTTCAGTGCTTTTATTAGTTATTACTACAAATGTGACATAAAACTATTAAAACTTAGAATAACAATAATACGTAAGACAATAACAACTACAAGCTCTAACACTAAGCAATTACTCAATTATAACTTCAAGAACACAGAAGCAGTCACCGAAAAAAAAACAAAAATTCATGAATATGGAAGTTTTCAGTTATTGACCTTTTATCTGTTACTCAGATAAATTACACAATAACAGAATTAGTGAGTGTTTTTCAGCCAGACTGCAGAAAAACTAGAGTATTTACATTTCCGGGTGAGCCATAGACAAATATTAGAAAGCAAACAAAATTTGTGTGCATCACAGTTTAACAACCAAGTAAACTGGTCTACAGTGCAAATGCTTAATTGACAAAACTAGCTATGCTGTTCCTAGGAAAAAACTAAGAAAAAGTGTGAAGTAAAAATAACTTCAAAATAATATATGATATACAGAAATTCCTAGGAAAATGTATGAATAATTGAAGAAAACCTAGGAAGAGTTCATCATGAGACAACTTCGGAAATGTTCAAAAACTAATTCTCAGAAAATACTTAGAAAATGGTAAATTGTTAAAACTAAGAAAAAAGTAGTAAGATGTTATGAAAATTTCTAGGAAGTTTTGTAAATTGGAACTCAAAGCAGAAATTATGAGACATCTTAGCAATCAAACGAATTGGTCTATAGCACAAAACTCTGTTATGTCAATGAGTCATACCTCATTTATCTCAAATAATTTGTCTTTCCGATCCAGTTTTGTATCTAAAACACAAACAGTTACAATCACAACTACAACTCTAACTAAAGAATTGTCATCCTAATGCCAACATATTATGCGGCCATCCGCCTAGAGCTGCACAACCCTGAGCCCGACTTTTTGAGTGAGAAATGCTGACACTCGTTACCGCTGCCAAGAGAAATGTTAAATCAAACAATGTCAAAAATGCCATCAATCTTCACAAAGACTGGAAGACTGGCTAAAGACTTGCCCAAATGATCATCAACAACGACTCCCAAATCTTCAGTACAGCTGATGCCACCAGACATCCTGACAACTGATCCGCTGCAGGTGATCCTGTGTGCGCTGTGTATGTGCAGAACTAGTTGTGATTGTGAGTAACACAAGATGTCACACTCAGCAGCAGCAGCAGCAGAAACAACAACAACAACTACTACTACAATAACAATGACAACAACTACAACAACACCAACATCAACAATGATGACAACAACGACACTGACCGGACTTGGAATGTGGCATGAGACTGCGGAGATCAAGCATCAAATGACGAGCTTGAAATGAGACACCACAAGATGAAAACACCAGAACACGGTGCTTGTTAGTCCACTTGGCCTATAACAACAACAACTAGTAGTAGTTGCAGCAGCAATACTGTAGCAGTAGTATTAGTTGTTGTAATAAAAAAACATAGTCATTGTACTAGTACACTGTGTCTCAAAAAACATCCCGACATTTTTGACTGTAACTTTAACATCAATTAGCAGATTTTGATAATTTTTGGTACAAATATTCCTAATACAACTTGCCATCAAATGACCATTCAGTTTCCCACCTCACCTAATGTATGCTTCTGCACTACCTAGGAAAATCAGATCAAGCGAAATATGTGTTGAAATAAACAGAAAACCTAGTTGGTTTTCAAGTTACAGTCGAAAATGTAGGGGATGTTTTTTGTGACACAGTGTAGTCATAGTAATCATAGTCACAGTCGCAGTATGTCATAGTTGTATTTATTTTTTTTCTCAGCACTGCTGACGTCACTTAACTATTTTAAATTCACTGCAATCAGTGTATGACAACCCCCTGCTACAAGATTGATGCACTGATGAACGACACACTAGTCACTGATGTAGCCACTGACAATGACATGCCTTACTTGAGACATGTGCACATGCTGCAACAGGCAGACATTCTAAAACAAGCTATTAATGAATCTATGAAAACACACAAACAAAAAATTAACATCCACAATTAGACATTCACATAAACAATGACTTTGACCATTCTGACATTAAATAAATGCTGTATAAAGCATACAGTAGACACTGCCGGTGGGCAGCAACAAATTTAATTTGAGATGGTTCAGTTCCATCTCACCTTTCCTGCAGTTTATCTAAGAAAGTAACAGTAAAAGGGTCATTAAAATTGCTACATATAGGGTTCCTAAGGTCTTCAGTAGCAAAATTCCCTGACTTTTCCAGTCATGGTAAGACAATTTCTCTGACCATATCGAAACAATAACTCTATCGCACAAATGTCAGAAATGGTACAATACATCTTAACTAATATTAAAAATTATATCATATCATAACTAATAAAACAGTATTAATGGAGCAATATGCAAATGATCGGGAGGTCAGAAAGGCAAAGCCCCTGAAGCTGAAACACTTCTAGCTTTTGGATGTTCAATGAAAGCCGCAAATTTGCCTGCTTTTTAATATTTGGAAACACAAAAAAAATCACAGATATCTGCAGTCTGCATAATAATAATAAATAATAAATTCATTTAATTATCTATACCGGTGGAGTGACGAGGTCATTGGAGTGGCGTATAGCTGGCATCTGACAGGAACTTGTCTCATCGATGATCGGCTCAGATGCAGCTCTGACTATCTTCTTCTTCTTCTTCTTGCTCTTCTGCAATATTGTTCAGTAGCTGTCAAATAACTTTAGATATAGATACTACCGTAAAATCACCAATAGTCAACGTCACCCTCTCACAGCTCAAGTGCTCATTCCATTTTCTGGCACCGGCAGTAAGCTGCAAGGTTCCCACTGTAGTCATAAAATAAAATTCAACGCCTTTTTGAAGGACTTTCAAGGACTGCCAACATATAAATTTTCACAGACTAAATGTTGACATTAATTCATATCATTACACATTACACGACATCGCTAACTGTAAAATTGCATGTAATCAAGTTGAAACCACATTAACCACTTGACTCCCAACCACTTGTTAACAAGAAGTACACAAACCATTACGGTCTGGTCCTGACCAAGCCCGCCACCTTCCTAAGGCTCCGGTCCCCCGGCCACAAAAAAGCATGCAGTCGCATACACAAGGTGTCTCTCATGCTGCAAGCCATGGTTATATATACCGCAGATTATTACTGAACTATGACAGAGCACAAAATTTTTAGTACCTTCAATTTCTTGTTCTTGTGCTTCTGATCGACAACTTGGTTATCAATTTGGTTATTCACCATTTCAACAGCAGCTTCTGATTTCTAAAGACATAAAATTAACAGATCATAAATAAAAGAAAAGCTAGCAAACATGAAACCAAGTATACCATAAAAATATGTTTACAAACTTCTCCATGGCGTAGCAAAAGGTGTGCCATATTTTGAAAGGTCAAAGTCATCAGAAATCAAAGATGATGGCCACATCCACATTGATACTCGACATGCCGACTTTGCTCTTATTGTACGACGTCAGTTCAACATTTAGTCTAGTTCAGGGGCCAAGTTTACAAAACATCGTAAGACAAATTTACGACAATGCTATGACATATGGCAGGTTTACGACAGATATACGATAAAATGCGATTTACGAAAAATTGTAGAAGAAAGTTACGAGAAATATACGTTACAACAAAATATGTTCTGTCAACAGCATCAAGCACACATGCGGTAAGTATTTCAATTTTTCATTAGTACATGATTCTTACACAGTGTTGCAACATAAAGAAATTTCATTTGCGGTAACTTCAGGCAGCGAAATTGCTGAAAATCAGTTCACTTGTTATTGTTTACATTGGTAACCATTAGCAATGAAGGAAGCAGACAACTGGCGTGCAGCGCCGTGCGCCGCCAGCTCAGTGACACTGCATCACGATTGGTGGAGGTCTTGGTTAAGTCAGCATAATGATGGTTGATTGGCTGGCTAATTTTAGCGACTAAGCAATTACGACAAAATTGTAAGAGAGTTACGAAGTCGTAAAAAATCAGCTTCAAAAATTTGGATACAACGTTTTTGCAACAATATTACGACATCATAACTTGTTGATTTACAACAAAGATATGAGTAACTGGCAAAGATTTCATGACAATTTTACGATTGTTTTATGATGTTTTGTAAATTAGCCCCCAGATCAATTTCAAATGCTGCATGACCAACAAACATTAGGCTATCCCTTCTTGCCTAGTCACAGCAAGGGTTTGTGCTCTCAAGTGCTTCTATTTTTATGAGTAGCCTACTGCCTGCAATGATATGATTTCACCAATTTCTTCGCCTATTTCAATGCTTCTTACTCGGTATTAACAAAAACATCACTGATCGGTGATATCATATCGCTGCTCGCTTGCTGTTGGTGGGCCATCATTCGACGCAGCAGGCTGTTAATCATGCCCGCCCTGTCTGCCGAGAAATCAAATGCTGAGTCGTAAGAAAGCAGCATGAGTCTACGCATCCACACTTAGACCTACACTATTTACCCGCCTAGCTAGCAGCTACGTCTGAATAGACTGACCAGCTACGCACATAACCTCTGATAATATGAGAAGCGTTAAATAAATTCCAGGACAACATCCTTAATACAACGACAGTAATCGCACAATTCTGAGAGTTATGTTACTTTTCAACATATTCTCCCTGCAGTTCGATGCAATGTTTCCACTGTTGTACAAGACAGCTAGAACTCGTCGCACAAAGCTTTTGTTGGCACTGTGTAAAAAAACTCGGACACAATGCTGTAAAAACATCTTCATCATTCTTGAAGTTAACGTCTCCCAAGTGAATTGTTCTGTGGTCCAAACAAATAACAATTACTTGAAGCTAAGTCTGTACTGTATGGCAAATGCTGTAGCACTTACCAAGTAATCAACCCATTACTTCAATTTTCTCAACTGTCTAATGAGCAGTGCACTGCCATTTTGAAGAATGACACCTTTCTACAAACCTGGTCTATTGCTGCAAATTGCTGGTCATAATCAACTGGACAATAATGCACACTAATATTCTGCATTCACGTAAATGTCCTTCAAGCAGAAAGTCTGCGAGAACAACTCACCAAGTGTCTCCAAAAATGCTATGCCTGCTGCAGATCATTACTGCCGTATGCAGTGCTCCAACATGGACATCATCACTAAATGATTGACGACCGCTGCAAAAATGAGCGAATTATTCAAATACTTTACTTCAAATATCTTTGAGAGTATCACTGATAAATACTACAGATAATCTACAATAAATTTCAGCACTTGCCATGCCTTCTCTGACAAAAAATGATGATTATTTTATGTGCTAGCCAAATGTCAATGCCCATCATTTATATCTTAATAATGATGATGTCACTCACGGCATGACATCATAAATGAAACCACGGTAAGTGATGTACAATAGTGGCCCTACAACTTCATAATGGCTTTGATTTTCAACTGTCACTGTGTGCTTACTGGGAGAAACAGTCCTGGAATTCACTGAATGCCCCTCATAAGTTCCTAAAGTTTTTTTTTTATTAAAATTAACATGTAATACAGTGTAAACAGTACAAAAAGTAGGTACCTTAAATTTCTTGCTCCTGTGTTTCTGATCAACCTCTTTGTTGCTAACCGTTTTAGCTGTAGCTGCTTCTACTTTCTGAACAAGCAATAAATCTCAGTGGAAAAATAAATGTCAGAGATAGAGAACACAAAGCTACAATCAGCTGCCACTTCTGAGATAGTAGTACAGCACTCTGAAAGCAGAATAGGACATATAGAAATAATGCTACAGCAGCTACTCGAACCATTGCAATTAAACTTACATACAACTACAATTACTCAAAGCAATGACATCAACATCAATGACATCAATGAAAATGTAATAAATCTGCTAATGTCTATGAAAATTCAAACTAAAAAACTTTCAGGCAAAAGGCCTTTTTATTGTCAAATTCTTGCATTTCTGACCTTTTTCTTGGCTGAATGAGCTTCAACAGCATCTGACTTCCTTTTATTACCCATCATCTGCACATCAATCACAATGATAACTGGACATAGCAGTTCATGACATGACAGCAAAAAAATTTGTGTAAATCTGAATTTTCTTTCATGCTGGTACTCACATCACTGATAAAAATTAGCGCAATCATCAGTAAGTAATATAGTCTTTCGTTCCCTGGAACCTTCGTTCCCAGTAACTTTAGTCTCGTGGAACTTTCGTTCCCTGACACTGATAATTACCGAACCGCTTATACCTACGTAGTGCTTATAGTTCAGTGAAAAAAGCTCCAATTTTGTGTCACTCGCTAGATGTATATAGCTGGAGTTTCATCAGGATATATAATAACAAGAAAGCCCAGCTGTTGCTAGAGAAGACACACTACAGCTTATACAGTTCCTGTTGCAGTACTGACCTACAAGGTCATCCAAGTTTGATGATTTTTATCTCATCTGAAAGGGCAAGATATGGCTAGTTTTCCATTGAAAAAAACGCACATTTTCCTATCCCCGTCTAATGGCATCTATTCAACCCCAAATTTGAAAATGTTTCCCTTGCACTGCATCCCCAAAATTTTGTACGCAGAGCACACTGACACAGAACTAATTAGGATCCGTGCAAAAAGTTTTCCTCTATGACCCAACACTTATCCACAATAATCCGTTACGGACAGATGGACGGACGGACGGACGAGAGACAGATGACAATGCTACCATCGACGCCTACAGCATAGCTGTAATTAAAAAAGCGCGTCTAAAATTGTGTACAGTATAGACCTAACAGTCAATGTTAGGGGACGAAAGTTCCAAAGAACGAAAGTTCTCGGGTATGAACCAGTCAGTAGTTTTCAGTGCACTCTTGTGAACAAAAGTGCACTGAGAACTACTGACTGGTTTGTCCACCAATCAATTTACTATGCATAAATAGTCTAGTGATCCGTGAACTGTTTTATTAGCGAACTATGCGCGGGATCTCGAAAGTGGGTTAAATCAACACGACTATCTTATGAATACCTAGTGCAGCGTGTACGGCTGGACGATAATAGAGTATGCGTACAGATCAAAGCTAACAAAATCAACGCACCATCTGATAAACGTCATTATGTCTCAATTTCAATACACTATATTGATACAAAACAAAATGTCAAAAACACTCTCACATAATGAAACGTTGCAGACAAAAGTAACTGAACTTCTTTAATGTTTGTTTGCAAACTTCGACATAAAATATTTAACAACAAGTTGTTTTAGGGATCGGTAGATATCTGAAATCGAATTTCGACCCGATATCGATATCTTATACAAGTTACAAGTAACTACTCATTAACTCGTCAGGCCAATTGATCCAGAATGCAGGTACTTTACGATTATTTTTCTAAATAATGGTTGCGTGTTTTATTTCGCTAAATGTACGTAATTACCTGCCTGTAGTCTATTATTGGCCTTATCTAAACAAAAACACTTGACATTCACCAAAACGTGTTAAGTTAATTTTAGGGATACCGTTTAAAAATTTACAGCGTTCAACAAGATTCACTTTCTAGCTGCATTAACTAAAAGGATAAAAATGGAGGAAACGAGAAAGAACTTAAAGAGATGAGAAAGTGAAAATGTGGGGAAAAAATCAAGCGGCGGATAATAGAGGCGAAAATTTTGAACCCGCATTGCAAAATCCTGCGTATAGCTGGTCGATCTATTCGGTATTCGGACGTAACTGCTAGCTAGGCGGGGACATAGTGTAGGTCTAAGTGTGGATGCGTAGACTCATGCTGCTTTCTTACGACTCAGAGTTTGATTTCTCGGCAAACAGGGCGGGCACGATCGACAGCTTGCTGCGTCGAATGATGGCCCACCAACAGCAAGTGAGCAGCGACATGATATTACCGATCAATGATGTTTTCGTTAATCGCGACCCACGCTGTGACTAAACAAAAAGGCATAATCTAATGTAACTTGTTGATCATGCAGCATTTGAAATTGATCTGAACTAGATTAAACGTTGTCGAACTGAGATCGTACAATAACTTCACAGAACAAAATGTCGGCATGTCGAGTACCGACATGGATGCGGCCGTCCATCTTTGATTTCCGGCGACTTTGATCTTTTAAAATATGGCACACTAATTCTTGCTACGCCATGAAAAAGTTTACATAATTTTATGGTTTATCTGTGTCTTTTGTTCTGCAGTTAGGCTAGAAGGCCGTATTCCATAGGCGCGTGTGGGTCCTTATGGGATAATGAGACGGATAAGGCAGACGTTTAGTAGTTTAGTTATACTTTCTCAATTTGTTATGCTTACTGTGTCACTTATCTGTGGGCCACTGTTAGTGCACTATGTGCCTTGTGTGTCCAGTTCTGCTGTCACATGTGTACTGTGATGTGTGTCTTGCTTTATTATATGAACAAATAAATGGAATGGAAAAAAACGTGTAATGCAGCCATACGGAAGGACAGACGGACGACAGTTACGAAACACAGGCAAAACCTGTAATGCGGCCTATTAGAAAGAGTGCGTGAAATAAAGCGACATATCAACAGGGTTGTTAGCAATACTGGCAAAAAAGTATTGCAATTGCAATATAGCAACAATTGGTGGAAAAATTATTGCACTACTGATTGCAATACTTTTTAAAGTAATTACTGTAATACTATCGCAGTACTTTTTGCAATTCTCTACTATCTGTTCCTTTAAGTAAATTTTGATTTTTGCTACTTAAGAGTATTGCCGTAATTATTGCAATAATTGCAATACTGCAATATTAACAACCGCACATATTAAGTTTGTTTGAGATTTTGCTAGAACATCACTACCGCCGAGAATTAATCATGATGTTTCCGCAGTCGATGTTGCTGCATTGCGAACACTCATGCTATCGGCTAGACTGGGCTGACGTCTAGCTTGTGTCTGAGAACAATATTATGACGATAGACACGTAAGTCTTAATATAGCATAATCATATACAAGCTCTGCATTTACTCAAAACATTTCCGCAAGATAACCACGTCTACGCCATGGCAAACATTTTTTTAGTTTGTGCTTTTCAATACCACATAGGCCCATTCTGATCAGTGGCGTCGTGCATGACAGGGGAGCAAGCACTTTTTACTTACTTATCCCATTTTAAATTTTGGGCTGTCGGAACATTTTGCTTTTTGGATAACAAATAATTTTCGACAAAAAGATTCACCGACATTTTCAACAGCCCAAAATTTGGGGCTCTGCGCCCTCCTACCGCGACGCCACTGCCAAAGCCAAGCCCAATTAAAGGCCACGATTTTTGTCCTCAAGCTGCCCTCCAGGTCAAGAACAATACGCAACAACTATCTCTCTTAGGAACTCAGCAATGTCCTATACAATGAGTACATTGCCGACCGCATACGACTTACCATCGCCACAAAATAACATTTTAATTTTCGCATCGATGCTGCGCGTGGCACATTAGGCTTACTTTCGCCCTTATGATAGATCGACGTGCATGATAGAAATTTCAGAGTTAAGAGTACACGGTACGTTCTTCGCGTCACCCAGGCGCTGTTGAGCTGCTTATGCGCACATTTTACACGTTACAAGCAACAACCCTTCCATGTTTATCTTCTTAAAACCAAATAACACCGCCGGGTTGCAGAGAAGCGAAGAAGAAGGAAGCGAGAAAAAGGGGCCGAGGTGATGAGGTGGTGGCCTATACTCGTGTAGACTCATAGAGACGCCAGCTCAACGCAAACAGCGCAGAACTACGTGGAGGCATACACTGCTAGCTACTTGCTATAACATCTGTTCCTAGTAATTATTCCCGCAGTGACTAGCGGCGGAACGAACCGGTCTGGTAGGCCTACAGCAATGATAGTCGAACTAAACGGTTCCTGGCTGGCATGAGCAAAATAATTAAGCCTATTATACTGAATATACTGCCACTTTCGTGGATTTGTACCCGGTAGCGCAGGCATTCGAGTGGCTGTTCCAGACACGCAAAAGCGTCTTTGATTATTGTCTGCATTTCGGATGCACAATGATCAAGACATTAATTACTGCTAACCATATGGTCGTCGTTCTACGCCGTTAGAGGGTGCATACAGTGGCGTTTCTCGTGCGATGGCGCGACGGCGCTGCCAAACCCGAATTGATTGACAGCTGTAATCTACGTAGCTTCGTTTTGTTTTTGTCGCATGCGAGGTTTTGTCTCACGTGTAGACAAACTTTTAGCTTGTTTGCCTACAGTGGCGTAAGCATGGGGCTTTAGCTCCCTTCCCCTTTTCCCGAAGAACCAGAGAGGGCATGATTCTGGGAGAAAAAAGCACGCTTTTCTTACTTAAGCTTACTTCCTTACTGTACTCCTCAACGAAAACCGTGACGTCCCAGTTATGGCGTCGACGGATGTTACCAGCAAGTCGCTGAGTGAGCTTTGCAAGGCCGGTTTAACGGTACGCCGCTCGCCAGTGAGTATGGTTCTTCACTTCTTCTAGTCGTAGACACTCTATCGACACATCTCAGAGTCAAAGCTGCTTGGAGCGTGTATACGTGCTGAGACTGGCAGCGTGTGAAGTACTGGCACGTATAGGCCTAGCTGCACTAGCCAGGAAGATCGCTCGTCAACTGCTGCGGACGTCAAACGTCATCATATTATACAGACAGATAGACAGACACAAGGTCGGTATAGATGCGTGCGTCTGTTCAGCACCTGACGATAGCAGGTGACAACGTATCGCTTTCTTCTGACTGTCGGCGCCGCGACCACGCTTGGTCTAGTTGTTAACGCCTAGTTTTCATCCAACGCAACGCACGCAACGAACGCCAAAAATACGCAAACAACGCAAGCGTTGCAACGACCAAAACGCAAGAATAGAGGCGTACGTGTCTATTCTTGCGTTGCGTACGTTGCGTTGGGCGGAAACCATCTCGGAAGTTGGAATATTATGACCAACCCCCAAGGTCAACTCAGCTTTCCTTCCCTCTAGGGTAGGTAAGGCATAAATCGGGCACCGGCCTGCCTGGCTAGAGTTAAGGATGCGTCGAGTGGCAGACCTGTAACATTATGTAATCTTGTGTAATTAAGCAACGCTACGTTAAAATATCTGGAACCTTTCTTTATTCTCAACGTCATTCTGAATACGCTGATTTCAGTGTAGACTAGCTATTGCGGTTTGCCACCCACGGCGCTCTAAAATCAACACATTTATAAGACGAATTCAGGAACTTGTTGATTGGTTTTGGTTGTAAACAGACGTCGCTGATGAATTAAGTCAGAAGAAGTTTGACTGCAAGGTGCTTCGTTCGTCGTTTCGTTCCAGACAATCATTCCCGGCGTCTAGGAATGTGCTGCTGCTGCTGCTGCTAAGCGCGACGTCCCGTGTGTCACGAGAGAACGATCCGTCACATCGCGTACACAATCACCTGACACAGCGGATCACTGGTTGTCAGCATTTCCAGTTGCCGATCAACTCTGCCACAGAGGATTGCGAGACGTTGTCGATGAGTAGCCGGGCTAGTCTCTAGTCACTAGTGTTCCAGTCTTTGTGATGATGGCGTAATTTCTGAGACCGAGCGTCTATTGTTGGATCGATGATGATGTGGTAGTTTACGCCGCAAGTGTGTGACAGTGACCAGATCAGAGTTTATTCTGCAAAAGTAGTTTACTTGTTATCGTCGTGGGAGGTCGGTGACTTCTGTGCGGTCCAGTTGGCTGCAGAGATACATGGATCGTCTTCTGTCGTGCGTGGGCGTGGACCTCGTAGACGTGTCGTCCGCGGAACAACGTCATCAGGATGTTAATAATCATCAGCTTCATAATCACCAGTGCGCTGGCAAGGACAACACCAAGCAACTGGCTGCAGCCGCTGCAGGTCGGCAGTGTTGTAATTTCCAATAACCTTATGCCTCCACAATATAATCCTTACAACATCGCCACATTTTTGTTTGATTGTCATGTTTTCATCATCTGTATTGTATATTATCGTATTTTATTGCGTGGAATTTATGTATTGCATATCTTTCGCTGTGTATTATCTAACAGTGATTTCGGTATTAAAAGCATAAAAAAGACTTACTGGTTCGTAAACCTACTAATTGACGTGGTTGAATAACTATTGCTCACGACGCCGCAGGTCGGCTGGCGACATTCCGACATCGTCTTCCGCCGCTGACGTTCCTGCCGTGCGGCGTGCGGCCTGCGGATCCGAGTCCGCCGGCGACGTGCCCCACCTCACCGGTGGATGACGGCGGACCTACAGTGGTCGAGGCGCCTGTGTTGAGCGGGCGACTAGAGCGGATCACTGACCGGTACGTCGTCACGGCGACGCTTGGACGAGGAACGTTTGGCAGCGTCTTGCAAGCTGAGTGCAGGCGCACCGGACGACCCACCGCGCTCAAGAAACTTCCCAAGGTATGGAGGCTACACACGTGTTGCTGATCTAGTCTGCTGGAACGCCTTACCGCGGATTATCTAAAATCAGCAGACTTTCCTTTTGATCGTCTTAGCTAACAGTTCAGAATATTTTTTTATTTTGCAAATATTGACAATCAGCATAACTTTAGCGCATTAAAACTTTAGAAGCTAAATGTTAAAGATCGCATATTGCTCTTCATGAAGAACTCATCAGATAGCTACGAAACGTCATTTGCATAGGATCATACACACTTCGTCGTCGTCAACGCTTAGCCGATAGAGGCCGTAGCGTCGCCCCGCCGTGACCACGACTGACGGCACGCCTCTAGAGGTAAGCGGGCGGGCTAATCATACACACGACTGCCACACAACTCAACTGAAAGCGCACCGACTTAACACAGCCAGACAGGCTGGTACTCGATTTACGTATCCCGGAGGGATGGAAGGCTAAGTTGACCTTGGCGTTGGTTATACCGAAATGGTATACTATCCGCAGACAGTCCAAGTAGTAACCATGCACGCAATCGGTAGTCGAACACACCACCTCTTGATCGCAAGTCCAACGCCTTAACCGATACGCCACCAAGCCACTTAGAGAGTGACATCGTAGATGCGCTATAGAAATGCTCATGTGATCGATTGAATTATGGATTGGGTTAAGGCGGGGTGACGCTGCATTCGTTTGTATCGGATAACACTGTGTGATTCCATATGGCAGGTGACGTTTCGTTGCTTTGCGATGCGTTTTCCAGAAAAAGCTCTACACAACGTTTAACCTTTAACGTTTCATCGATTGATCGATGGATTTATTGAAGGACACGACTAAGCAGGCGGACTTCCGGCGCGAGTTCGTCTACGGTCGTCAGATGTCGCTCGCAGCTCCGGCGGCGTTCGTCGCCACCTACTCGGACGCCTTCGAGACCGGCTCGTCGTACGTGTTCGCGCAGGAGCTGGCTCCGTGCGGGGACCTCCTGGCCGCCGTGTCCCCGCCCCACCGCGGAGGACTGGGTGAAACCCGGACCAAGCGTGTGGCGCGTCAGCTGGCCGGCGCGCTGGCGTTCCTGCACGCCCGACGTCTGGTGCACCGTGACGTCAAGCCGGAGAACGTGATGCTCTGGGACGCCGGGTGTCGACTGGTCAAACTGGGTGACTTCGGCGTGGCGCGTCGCAGCGGCACTGTAGTCTGCCGTGTCTGCGCCGGAACCGCTTACACCGCACCCGAGGTACTTAGGCCTAAAATTATCTCTGTGCTTCCGGTTGCTGGCCTGCAATTAAAAAAATTTTGTTTGTACATCATGACTTGTCACATAATATTACACAAAAACTCATTAAAATAAAAATGACTCACCACGTAGTACCCATGAAAACTAAAGATACTGCAGCATTATTGCTGCATTAAAGAACTCCAAAAAACAAACTAAAAACTGCACTGATACTTTTAAGGTCCAATACTAATTTTAGAGATGCAGAGTTTTTTTTTGGGGGGGGACGGGCGGCAACTAAAAGCACAGATATTTTTAGGCTTTACTTACTTGAACTTGTATGTTGATGAGCGGCCGGAGAAGCAGTTGCTGCAATGAAAACGCTCACATCTTGTTGCCAAAACTTGTCAAGTCTGTTTTCGAAGGCGTTGGTAAACTTGGGAGACGGTGCTTCGATGACATGCTGAGAAAATCGTTTGCAGTCTGTCACCATTGTTTGACTGAAAAACGTTCCATGAATGCGACTTGTATTTTTTTGACAGTGTGACAGTTTTTTTAGTCTATGCGCTCTCCTCTCTGAAGTCATTTTCAGTTTATTTGAATTGGAAAAAAACTGCGTAGCGGTCAATGTTCTCTTTCGCTGACTATTTTGTATGTTTCAGTTAGGTTTTAGCAGTGTACTTTTTATCCGAGTTTTATTACGGGTAAGCCTATTTGTTAGTGGATCTTCTTTTGTGTCCTGCCAGCGTTGCCTTGTAGCCCAAACTGTCTTTGTGTGTTGCCGATATAAATTCGTTGCGTGGTTTAGGCCTACTCAAATGCTCAGTCTGTTATCATAATGCAGGTATGCGGTCGCTCGTTGGGACAGACGTACCGGGTCGACCCTGCGACCGATGTCTGGGCGTACGGCGTCGTTCTGTTCGCTCTGATGACCGGTAACTTCCCGTGGCGGGTCGCCCATCCGGACGCTGACGACCGACTGTACGCCGAGTTCGTCGCCTGGCAGGAGGAGCGCCGGCGACGTACCGGCTTGGCGTCGTGCCCCTCGCTGCCTGAGGCGCCTCCGCCGTCGCCGGACCCGTGGTCACGGTTCACAGAGACCTTTCTGTCGCTGCTGCATCGCCTGCTCGACACCAGTCCGCTGCGGCGTGCTGCCATCAGCGAGGTAGATCGGCTGGTCCTCGATGTTCCGTGGACCGTGCGGCGGGCCGAACCCGTAGCTAGGCGGAGGACGTACGCTGGAGCTGATGGCGACCGG